>Ga0209712_10000130_pt1 | contig 63544 bp, 53 predicted proteins | sample ArcOceMetagenome_FD_187443 | JGI IMG/M metagenome (GOLD analysis project Ga0209712, IMG submission 187443) | Marine eukaryotic phytoplankton communities from Arctic Ocean - Arctic Ocean - Greenland ARC118M Metagenome (SPAdes) (version 2) | ecosystem: Environmental > Aquatic > Marine > Oceanic...
TTTTACCGCCGAGCAATTTGCCTTTAGCCACCCTGGCGGATCCCTTGGCCGTCGTTTATTGCTAAAAGTAAAATCCATTATGCATTGCGGCTCGCAAATTCCAGAAGTACGCGCCGACACCCCTATTAAAGATGCCCTATTAGAAATGACCCAAAAGGGTTTAGGCATGACATGCGTAGTGGATGACAATGAAAAGTTACTGGGTATCTTCACAGACGGTGATTTACGTCGTACCTTAGATCACGGTTTAGATTTTCAAAAAACCTGTGTGGCCGATGCCATGACTCAAAATCCAAGCACCATTGAGCCAGAAAAATTAGCCGCCGAAGCACTGCAAGTTATGGAAGAAAAGAAGATCAACGCACTGGTTGCCACGGAACAAGGCAAGGTTGTTGGTGTCATTAATATGCACGATCTTTTACGAGCAGGTGTTATTTAATGCGCAAGCGATACATTGCCACCATTTTGACCGCGTTTGGCGTAGTGGGTTATCTAGCAATGGATGACTCACAAGACCCAATCAAGGTCCGAAATGGCAATACTCAAAGCGCCGAGCCTGATTATATTATCCAAGGCTTAAGTGCCGAGAATTATGACAAAGCTGGCAAGTTGAGCCAGCAAATTGATGCAGTGACCGCAACTCATTACCCTGATTCAGACAAAACAGTATTAACAGAACCATCTGTGGTTGTGCATAAAAATAATTTACCTCGCTGGGGCATTCGATCTTACACGGGCACCCTAAGTGGCAAACAAGATTTACAACTTAAAGGTGACGTATTAATCGTTCCCATGGAAGACGGCAATACACTAAGTCTCAGCACGGAAGAATTGCATGTGGATTTAGACAAGCACATTGCCGACACTGATAAAGCCGTTTTAATTGAAAACAGCTCAACTGAATTACAGGCCGTGGGTATGTCACTGGATTTAAATACCCAACAAGCCAATTTTAAATCACAAGTACGAGGCAAGCACACTCCCAATGCGCAATAAAAAAACCTCAACGATCCTAACCAGTATCGCAGCATTAACGGCTTCATTTTTTGCATCTAGCCTTTGTCTAGCGTTGCCTGATGACGGCACAAAAGAAATCAATATCGCCAGCGACACGGCATTTTTAGATAAACTTGCTGGCCAAGTTACTTACACTGGCAACGTAAAAATGCAGCAAGGCTCACTAAAAATTAACGCCGATAAAATCACTATTTCACGGGGAGATGACGGTTTAGAAAAAGTTATCGCCCACGGCCAACCTGCTCAATATGAACAACTAATTAACCTGCAAGATGGCAAAACACAAGCCTATGGCGACACCATCATTTACCACACACTTGCACAAGAGCTCACATTATTAAAAAATGCAGGCCTTGAAAAAGAAGGCAATGTATTTGCTGGCGATAAAATCGTTTACCTAATTAAAGAGCAACGCGTAAAAGCGGAAAGCCCTGAGCCCCAAGATCGCATTCGCATGGTGATCCAGCCTAAAAAAGATCAAGCTGAGCAATAGCGCTTTATTGCTCTAAGGAAAAAATAACATGGCTATTTTACAAGCACAGCACTTAGCTAAGAGCTACGGTCCACGTCAAGTTGTTAAAGACGTTTCTATGACCATTGAATCCGGTCAAATTGTCGGTTTACTTGGGCCCAATGGCGCGGGTAAAACCACCTGTTTTTATATGATCGTTAATCTTGTAAATGCCGATCACGGTAAAATCTTAATTGATAATCAAGATATAACCGACTTACCTATGCACGGTCGTGCGCAAAAAGGCATTGGTTATTTGCCACAAGAAGCTTCTATCTTTCGCAAATTAACGGTGGCCAATAATATTCTGGCTATCTTAGAAACCCGCAAAGATATGAACCACACCCAGCGCCATGAAAAACTAGAAAGCCTATTGGATGAATTCCATATCCAACACATTCGTGACAGCCTAGGTATGGCTCTTTCAGGTGGTGAGCGCCGTCGTGTTGAGATTGCCCGCGCCCTTGCTGCAGACCCTGCGTTTATTTTATTGGATGAGCCCTTTGCCGGCGTTGACCCTATCTCCGTTGGCGATATTAAAAGTATCGTAAAACAATTAAAAGAGCGTGGCCTTGGGGTGTTGATTACTGACCACAATGTACGTGAAACCCTTGATATATGTGAAAAAGCTTATATCGTAGGCAATGGTCACATCATTGCTGAAGGGGGTGCTGAAGAGGTACTCTCTAACCAACAAGTAAAAGACATTTATTTAGGTGATGACTTTAAGCTGTAATCTTGTATATTCAGGTTGTAGACTTTAAAAACAACGGCTTGTAGATTATTTTCCGTACAAGCCCATGAACAATAAAATAAACGAAATAACGCTTCTATCTTGGTTATTTCGAACATGCTAAGAATTAAACGTGACGCCATCTAAGATGACGCCTCAGTGCTACGGGACAAGCAGTAATTTATGAAAGCATCGCTACAACTCAAGATGGGTCAGCAGCTGACTATGACCCCCCAGCTGCAACAAGCCATACGTTTACTACAGCTTTCTACTCTCGACCTCCAACAAGAAATTCAAAATGTCTTGGATTCAAATCCGCTACTTGATGTGGATGAAGAATTTGAAAACAAAGACCAGCAACAACAAAACGAACAAAGCGCCGAACCAGAATTACAAAACAGCGATCCCGTTGCTGAAACCACCAACGCCGATAACAGCGCCGAAGTAGCCAGCACATCAGATAACACCGCAGAAACAGACTGGAGTGAAAACATTCCAGATGATCTACCCACTGATAGCGACTGGGACGATACTTGGCAAACCAGCGCAGCCCCTAGCGCTTCTACCAGCTCTCAATCATCAGGCCCTGCCGACGACTTTGATTTTGATAGTCGCAATGGCAATACCGACGATTTACAAGACCACCTTCTGTGGCAGTTAAACCTCACCCCAATGTCTGAAAACGATCACTTGATTGCTATCAACATTATTGAAGGTGTGGATGACGATGGTTACTTAAAAGTAGCCATTGAAGATATTCTAGAAAGCTTAGACCCAGAACTAGACATTGAACTGGATGAGATCGAAGCGGTACTGCATTTACTGCAGCAGTTTGAACCAAGCGGTGTATGTGCTCGCAACTTACAAGAATGCCTATCACTTCAGTTATCCCATTTATCAACTGATACCCCATGGTTAGCATTAGCTCGCAAGCTCATTGATAACCACATTGATTTGCTTGGGGCCAAAGATTACGCAGCCCTAATGCGTAAATTAAAAGTTAAAGAAGACGAATTAAAAACCGTGATTCGCGGCATTCAAGAATTGAATCCTCGCCCAGGTTCGCAGATTGATCCGCAAGCCAGCGAGTATGTGATTCCGGATGTAATGGTACGTAAAATTAAAGGCGAATGGCGCGTTGAGCTTAACCCTGATATCGCGCCAAAACTGCGCATCAACGACCACTATGCGTCCATGGTGAAGCGCGCTGATACCAGTGCCGATAACAATTTCATCAAAGACCACCTGCAAGAAGCCCGCTGGTTTTTGAAAAGTTTACAAAGCCGTAATGAAACCCTGCTGAAAGTGTCTAATAAAATTGTTGAGTACCAACAAGAGTTTTTAGAGCACGGGGATGAGTCCATGAAACCGCTTGTGCTGCATGACATTGCAGAAGCCGTTGGCATGCATGAGTCCACCATTTCACGGGTGACAACGCAGAAGTACATGCACACTCCAGCCGGTATTTTTGAGTTAAAATATTTCTTCTCAAGCCATGTGAGCACCACCAGTGGTGGCGAATGTTCATCTACGGCTATTCGAGCTATGATCAAAAAGCTGATTGCTGTGGAAAGCACCAAGAAGCCATTGAGTGATAGCAAGATTGCCAACATACTTGAAGAAGAAGGCATCAAAGTTGCTAGAAGAACAGTAGCTAAGTACCGAGAAGCCATGCAGATTCCGCCATCAAATGAGCGCAAACAGCTGGTTTAAGCTTTATCGATAAGGGCATTTTTGAGTCCCTTACTGTGTAATATTTGTTGATAGGTCTGGATTTTAAGACCATAAAAAAAGATTGATCTAAGTCGTCCCCGGATTACGCCGGTAGCCTATACTAAAAGGGTATCTGCACATTCACGCACCAAAAGGTGCCGACAGTAGGAGCCATCTATGCAAATTAACATCAGCGGCCATCATGTTGAAGTGTCTCAGGCCATGAAAGACTACGTACAGTCTAAAGTGGAAAAACTCGAGCGACATTTTGACAACATAACCAATGTCCAAGTGACATTAACCGTTGAAAAGCTTGTACAAAAGGCTGAAGCCACCTTACATGCATCAGGGGCTGAGCTACATGCTAACGCAGACGACAATAATATGTATGCTGCCATTGACGGCTTAACTGATAAGCTAGATCGGCAGTTACTTAAACACAAAGAGAAAATGACGAATCACCGTCACGGAAATAATCATTAACCTCTATGACACCCAGTATTTCTAACATTTTAACGCCACAGCGCACCCTCATGGGTGCGCAGTGCAGCAGTAAAAAACGCCTCCTAGAATTCATCAGCAACTTCCTTTGTGAACAAATCGAAGACAGCCAAGCGGACGACATTTACGAGCGCCTAATTGCCCGTGAAAAACTCGGCAGTACGGCCATTGGTGAAGGCATTGCCATTCCTCACAGTCGTTTGAGTGAATGCACCGACACCCTCGGCGCTTTATTTGTATTGCAAGATCCCATCGATTTTGATTCTATTGACCGCAAGCCAGTGGACATTGTTTTTGTATTATTGGTACCAGCAGAAGCCACTGAGCAACACTTGCAAACACTCAGTATGCTTGCGCAAAAATTTAATGAAGAAGACTTTCGCCAAAGCTTACGATCAGCTCAAAGCAGCGAAGAACTTTTCACTCTGGCAACCGCTTAATCATTAGCAATGCCAAGATATAAAGCCAAAGGATCTGTCCATGAAATTGGTCATCATTAGCGGACGCAGTGGTTCTGGTAAAAGTACCGCCCTTAATGTGCTCGAAGACCTTGGCTTTTATTGCATTGATAACCTGCCAGTAGGCTTGTTACCCAACCTGTTAATGCAAACCCCAAATGCAGAAGCCAACCACACTACCAATATGGCCGTGAGCATTGATGCCCGCAATATCCCCACAGAGCTGGCCCATTTTGCAGACATCATCGCCCAGCTCGACCCGAATCAGTGCCAGCTTGAAATCATCTATTTAGACGCTCATCCAGATACTCTGCTTACTCGATTTAGCGCCACCAGGCGTAAACACCCTTTAACAGGGCCGGATATCCCGCTTTATGAAGCCATCAACCAAGAAGGCTTAGTGTTGCAGCACATTGCCGATATGGCCGACTTAACCGTGGATACCACGCATTTATCTATGCACCAATTACGCAGCATGATCAAAAGCCGCGTGGTGCAAAAACAAGGCAATGAAATGTCCCTTTTGTTTGAGTCCTTTGGCTTCAAACACGGCATACCAAAAGACAGTGATTTAGTATTTGATGTGCGCTGCCTACCAAACCCTTACTGGGATCCACAGCTTAGAAAGTACACAGGCCAAGACCAGCCTGTAGTGGACTTTTTACAAAAAGAGAAAACTGTAAATAGCATGTTTGACGACATCCATGGCTTTTTACAAAACTGGCTACCTGAGTTCCAAGCCAATAACCGCACCTATATGACAGTGAGCATCGGCTGTACCGGCGGCCAGCATCGCAGCGTGTATATGGCAGAGCGATTGCGCAGACACTACCAAGATGAATACGTGAATGTTCAATTGCGCCATCGCGAGCTATTTGTTTAGCGCCTCTGCCTTTAAAAGCTCGGCATCCACCCTCTCTAAACCCCCATTCTAATTGGGCGTGTTCAGGTACTAGACACTTCCCTCTGGCCTCGCTATGGTATGTGCAACTTTGTCCATAAGGCAGCTTTTGCTCCATGCTTGAATGCTCCATTACCATCATTAATAAACTGGGTTTACATGCTCGTGCCGCTGCAAAGCTTGTGAGTACAACCAGTGCGTATTCCAGTAAAGTGAAAGTAGGGTTTAACGGCAAAGAAGTGGACGGTAAAAGCATCATGTCAGTGATGATGTTAGCAGCCAGCAAAGGCTGTGAGCTAAGCCTTAAAGTCGAGGGCGATGACCAAGAGACCGCCATGCAAGCCATCATCGACCTAATCAACGACCGCTTTGAAGAAGACGAGTAAACACCTAGCCTATAATGCCCCACTCCAACCACACCTCTGGTGTTTATAATTCACACTACAGACAAAACTCTTAAGAAAACAAGCTTTTAGACTACACTTAATGACATGCAGGCATGGTCTGTACCCGTCATTGGCGTTACAATTCGCCGGCGAAAAATAAGGGATTTGTCATGGCTCGGGGCGAACGTCAATACAATAGAATCAAGCACCTTGAGAAAGCGCTAGAAAGCGGTGCTTTAGCTCAGGTTCGCCGCATTCTAAATAGCGACCTACAAGCCGCTGACGTGGCGCATTTATTAGAATCCTCCCCCCCAAAAGAGCGTAATCTTTTATGGGAACTCATCGACGAAGAAAACGAAGGTGAGGTTCTTCAAAACCTAAGCGATGAATTACAAAGCTGGTTATTAAACCGCATGAGTGTCGAAGAGGTGGCTAACGCCATGATCGATCTCGACGCGGATGACGTGGCCGACTTACTTCAGAACCTACCCAACAAAGTCACTCAAGAAGTCCTGTTTACCATGGACTCCCAGGATCGAACCCGAGTAGAAGCGGTTTTATCCTACCCAGAAGACAGCGCCGGCGGCCTGATGAACACGGACACCATTACGGTGCGCCCTGACATCACCCTTGAAGTAGTATTGCGATATTTACGTCGCCACCGCAGCTTGCCTGAAATGACAGACAACTTATTAGTGGTTAACCGCCGCGATGAGTTCATTGGCTCGTTGCCCATCAACAAACTTTTGGTTAGCGACGCCGAAACCACTGTGCGTGAAGTTATGAATACCGATGTAATCAGTATTCCGGCAGAGATGGAAGACAGCGAAGTGGCGCAATTATTTGAGCGTCACGATTTAATCTCAGCCCCAGTAATCGATAGCCATAGCGGCCATTTATTAGGGCGTATCACCATCGATGACGTGGTAGACGTTATCCGTGAAGACGCTGACCACAGCTTAATGAGCATGGCCGGCTTAGATGAAGACGAAGACACTTTTGCACCTGCATTCAAAACCAGTCGCCGCCGTGCGGTATGGCTTGGCATTAATTTACTCACAGCACTATTAGCCAGTACTGTGATCGGCTTATTCCAAGGCACAATTGATCAAGTGGTGGCATTGGCCGTCTTAATGCCTATCGTAGCCAGTATGGGCGGGGTGGCTGGCAGCCAAACCCTTACTCTTGTTATACGTGGTCAAGCCATGGGGCACATTGGCTCCGGTAACGTAAGCTGGCTGATGAACAGGGAGTTTTTAGTAGGCTTAAGCAACGGTATACTATGGGCCAGCGTGCTTGCTCTCGTCACCTACCTTTGGTTTGGGGACGTTCAGATTTCGATTATTATTGCCATGGCAATTGTGATTAACCTAATCGTGGCCACTTTGGCGGGTGCGTTTTTACCCATTATGCTAAAACACTTTGGCATCGACCCTGCCCTTTCAGGTTCAGTGGTCCTCACTACCATTACAGATGTAGTGGGCTTTTTTGCATTTTTAGGTCTTGCCGCTAGCTTTTACTTATAGCAACTTAAGTAAGCGGCAAACATCAATGAACGGTACGTTATGACACATCCAACTGATTACGAAGACGAGTTTGAATATTCAGGCCCAAGTAAATCTCAAGTAAAGCGTGAAATGCATGCCTTACAAGACATGGGCAAACTGATTTGTGAACTGCCTAAAAAACAGCAAGCCATGCTGCCGCTGTCAGATACCATGGTGCAAGCCATTGCTGAATGGGACCGTATTAAAAAGAACGAAGCCAAGCGCCGCCACCTACAATACATTGGCCGAGTGATGCGCAGTGAAGAAGTAGAAGCTGTTCAATTGGCATTAGACAAGCTGAATCCAAGCAGCGACGAATACAACCGTGTATTGCACCTGCAAGAGAAATGGCGTGAACGTTTAATTCATGACGGTAAAGACGCGTTAAATGAATTTTGCGATAAATACGATGTGGATGATATCCAACATTTCAGACAGCTAATTCGCAACGCGGTAAAAGAGTATAAAGATAAAGTTGCTAACCCAGATGCCCAGCCTAAAACAGGTAAAACCGCTAGCCGTAAGCTATTTTTAGGCATTAAAAAATATTACGGTGCTGACAGTTAATAGTATTAACTAGCGAAAACAAAAAACGCGAGCAATGCTCGCGTTTTTTGTTTCAGACATTAAATAATATTAAAATCCAAATCGGCTATATCAAAAACCACTGTTTGATTTTTTCAGCCGCGGCCTTATGGTCTTCCTGCATAAAACAATGACTGCCATTAATACGATCAATCGTAAGACTGCTCTGACCTTCTAAACGTTCTAATGAGCGAGCGATAAAGGGAAATGAATCACTGGCCGCCACAATTTTAGTGGGGGTTTTAATTTTTCTAAGGCTAGACCACATACGTTTAGGGTAAGAAGAAAAAATATCTGACTCACGCTTAACACTGCATTTCAATGTCACGCCTTGCTCTGTATCCGCTAACGCATAATCTACGTGGGCTTGTAATGCTTGCTCAGTCCAGCCTTTGAATGTGCCTTTGCCTTCAAAGCTGCTTAACGCTTCTTCACGACTCCCCCAAGAGTCCTTACGTCCAAGCGCCTGTTTGGCCATTGGTGCATGTTGTAATAAACCAAATAAATCGCCTGCGGCCATAACTTTAAGCATGCCGGGAGTAAAAATAACAGGGTCTAATAACATGGCTTTATCGAAATGTTTTTTCTGCTTGCCCATCATTAACGCGGTAATCACACCACCAAAACTATGACCCACTGCATAACGCGGCACAGTTGGTGAAACCTGTCCTACAAAGTGAGAAAACACACTCAAACAAATATCTGCGCATTTATTCCAGCCCATAAAGCGGCCACCACTATCACTGTCACCATGGCCAGGTAGATCCGTAATGATTAAGTCAAAATCATCCACAAGCTCCGCCAGCATAGGGCTATAAGTTAAACCACAAAAACCATTGCCATGTAAAAAATGCAATATTGGCTTACCACGAAACGGCGTGCGCCATCCGCGTACATGGAAGTTGTGTTTAACTTGAAAAGACCAGGGCTCTAACAACGAAATCATACATCCCCTAAATTTAGCCGGTGCAGCCACTCAGGAGTGAGTTTTTGCAAAAGTGGCGCAATATACCCTATCGGGGAGATTAGCCCTAATACAATTTTTAACAAATGAACGATTAAGTAAAAAAGTAAAATTGAAAAGAAGAGTAGAGTTAGCTGGATTTAAAAAAAGCATGGCCATGCTTTGTGATAGGCATCTTACTTTTAATTTGATCCTGATAATTGAAGTCTAATTGAGCATTGATTACCCCAGACTCTTGTTTAGATTCTGCAACCACCTTGCCCCATGGGTCAATTACCATGCTGTGACCATAAGTGTGTCGACCATCTTCATGAACACCCACTTGGTTGGCCGCTAAAATATAGCTCTGGGTTTCAATTGCTCGAGCTTGCAATAAGGTTAACCAATGGGCCTTACCGGTTTCAAACGTAAACGCTGAAGGCACACAAATAATGCGGCACTGCTGACTTTGATAATACTGATATAAAGCGGGAAAACGCAGATCATAACAAATGCTTAAACCGCACTTAATCCCATCAATATCAGCAACAACCGGCTGATCACCCGCCTTGAAGGTATCACTTTCACGATAGCGGCCTTTTTCGTCAGCCACATCCACATCAAACAAATGCATTTTATTATATTGTTCACTAATCAAACCATCAGGTGTAAAAACCAAACAGCCTGCATATACTTTTTCTGCGGCTTGATTCGCAGCATTACTGACAACAGGTAAAGGCATGGAGCCGGCAATAATATAAATACCCAGCTCTTGAGCTAGTAATTTAAGTTGGGTTAATACACTGGCGTCTTCTGAGAAATATTCTTTAGCTAAAGCGGATTGATTTTTTACACCTAAACATAAAAACATTTCAGGCAGTAACACTAGGCGGGCACCAGACTCAGCGGCCTCATGAATGTATAGCTTGGCTTGATGCAAATTTTTATTTACATCCATTACGCTGTTCATTTGTACTAGGCTAACGTGCACGCTAACTTCCTCTTAATCACCAACGCCAAAAACATCTTTCATACGGTGCCAAAACGTTTTCTCTTTTTTGCCTTCAATATCATTATCAAAGCGCTTTTTAAGTTTAAGAGAAGGTTCATCCCAACTGCCAGTTAGCTCATAAGTGGCACTGGTAAAGCGTTCAATCTTATCTCCCACTAAACGCTCACCTAAAAATAAGGAAGCTGCTACAGGTGGAGCAAAGCCCGCTAATATGGCCACAAACGGTAATGTACTGCTTAATGGAAATGTCACTGACAATTCTTGATTCAGTTCTTTATTTAGCGTGTTCACGGTACCGCTGGCTGAAAACTTAGCCGAAGGCCCTTCTACGTTTAGAGTATCCACAATGGTAATTAATCCATCTTCAATTGTGGCCTTGCCTTTCACATCATCAAAATGCAATCCGCTTTCATACACATCGGTAAAATCTAAACGTAAACGACGACCAATGGCTGAAAAATTCAAAATACCAAATGCACTTAATGCATTTGCCTCACCCGCTTCCAAAAATCGCCCGTCTCGTAAATGTACTGCAATATCACCCTTCGCTTCCTTGATATCAAAACGTGCTGGGCTTGCTGGCCAGTTGATCGACAGATTTACATTACTTCTCTTTGCCTCTACCGCTGGCTTGCTGCGCCAAGCTGATTGAATACCTGCAAGGTTCCTACTGGATAAAGCCAAATTAACTTCAGTGAATTCTTTTTTACCTAACGTTTTTTGCTTGGCTTTTGATATTACGGGTTTGACCCAATGAATATCACCTTTAACCCCAAGCTCTTTAATAAAGCCATCAATATTTTTAAAGTGCACCCCTTGAGCCAATGGCTGGACCATCATATTCCATCGCCCATAGTTGGTGTTGCCCACATAGATTTCATCCACATTTAGATTCAAGGCTGGAAATTCATGCGGTCTCACCTGGGCTAAAAGATCTTTTTCCTTCTGTTCACCCTCTGGGTTATTGCTATCATCTGAGGTAACTGCAGGCCAATGAAAATAGTCTAAATCAAGTGCCAAAGGTGCATCAGGCTCATATCGCAACAAGCCCTTAGCAACTGGAGCGTCAATATTAATATTCCAAGTTCCGTTATCGTGTTTGATACTACTATTTACATCTTTAAAATCTTGTTCGCCATATACAATAGAGTTTGAGGAAAGCTTTATAACTTTAAGTGGGTTTTCTGCCTTTCCATCCGATGGGTAACGACTCTTTTCTTTTTCAATATCATTCCAAGTGTCTAGCCATTTATTAACCATTAAAGTTTCCAGTGCAGCATCAACAAAAAAGCCTTCGACCTCTGAGAATTTTGTTTTGTCGTCAGCCATTGGAGCCAATACATTACCAGAGAACAAAGCCCCATCTTTAAGCTTCATAAATACTCCGGCTTTATCCCCGTACACAAGGGATATATCCTGACCGTCTTTCAACTCAATTTGAGCATTAAATGGCGTCCCTTTCTGATCCAGTTTTTTAAATGGCTCAGGTAAATCCACAGAGACACCTTTCATATCCGACGTTATTTTTACACCAGTGAATGCGTCTTTATCTGTATCCAATATAAATCGACCACTCACCGCTGCTTCACCGGAAATAGGCTTTATAAATGGCGTTTTTAGCCACTGCTTTAACGCGGAAACCCCCACCGAACCATTAAAAATAACATCCGTTTTAGAATGCTTTTCTTCAACATTAGATTCTATGGCAACATTAAATGGCCTTTGCCAAAAGTTAGCCGTTAGAGAGCCTGCATTTAATCCCTTTTTTGTTGAATACGAGATTTGGCCATTAATGTATTTAAACGCAAGATCTAAATCTTTAATGTCCATATGGCTTTGACTTAAATCTGCATGGAGCTCAGTTAAAATTGGATCATCGCCAACTAACGGTATTTTAAGAGATAGCTCACTGAAGTGGCGTCCATCAATTACCCAGTTTTCGAATACATTGTCCACAGCATCTTTCAATGGCGTGGTTTGTAAATATGAAAATAGGCCTTTGGTATCACCCATCACACCGCCATCAAGCCAGAGTACATCATCCTTATAAAGTAGCTGTAACTGATTAATGTCTCCGCCTAATGTTGTACCAGATGAAAAACTGCCCAAGACTGCATCGTTATCAATAAACAACTGCCCTTGAGCTTGATTTACGATAGGCCATTCATCCAAATAGGTTAGTGCGCTGTTCTCTGCATTTAAATAAAGCTGCAACTGACTCGAGATATCTTCTTTATCAAAATCTGCATATAAATAAAATAACCCGTCTTTCACTTGCCCGTATTTAATATTATCCCCTAGCCATTCTTGTAAACTAGGCACTGCATTTTTGGGTATTAATTTTTCATGAGCTAATACATCAACATCAGCAAAGGATAAGTTCAATTCTAACGACGTATTATTTTTTAATGCTTTGGGTGCCCAAATTTGAAAGCCGCCTTTCACTAAACCCACATCCTTTGCTTGTAAGTTTAATCCTTTAGCTGACACATGAGTTTGATGCTCTGCAATGAACCAATCAATTTGTCCCTGAGACTCTTCAATATGTAAGGCGTGATCATATACATTACTTAAATAGACCAATGAATCCTTGCCATTTAATTGCAAACGACCACTGTGTTTATTCGCCGCCAGTACACCGGATACATTTTCAAGTTTTGGAATACCTAAATACGTATTAACAGATACATTTGATAGCTTACCTGCCAGAGTAACTTGAGGCGGCTTTTTATCTTGTTGCTGCAATATAACGCTAAACTGTTTTAATACTCCTGTGGCATTGATATCCGACAGCATATTTTTAATATTTTGAGGCACGATATCTAAAGCCGTTAGCAGCCCTTGTAAATATTCAAGGTCCATATCATTAACAAAACCCTGCCAGCGATTGCCCTGCAAGGTACGACTCACTTTTATGGCTACATCATTTAATTGCCAATCAATATTATTTAACGTAAAGCTTCCCCTACCCAACCATAGGCTCCAGGTATCCACATTATTTTGTTTGAGCCAAATCTCGCTTTCTACATTTTCAAAAGCTTTATTTTCGTTGATGCTCACTTTAGGGCTGCTTGCTGTTAACTTGGCATAATTAAGCAGACCTTGTTTAAATTCAAAATTAAGCTTTGAGCTACTATTAAACTCATCAAATGCATCTATCTGTAAAAGTTTCTGCAGCCAATAGTTCACATCTAACTTAGGAAGGTTCATATGGCCGCGGGCATAAAACTCCTCTAGGTTGTATGGACTGCCTTGTGTAAACAATCGAAAGCCCGTTTGTATGGTGCTTTCAGTACCGTAACTCACACTGCCTGTCATCAAGCGACTAAAGCCATCTCCTGTCATAACCAAGTGATCAAACGCCAAGGTTTGCATCTGCCCCTCTAAAGGAAAATCAATGGTGACGTTATTAAGCTCAAGGTGCTGCTGCAATAAAAGGCTTTCAACAAAACGTCGTATGCCATCACTGCTTTCACCCACAAGATTCGTTTTATCTTCAAGTTTATTTTTTGCAGGCTCAATTTTTATAGATACGCCAGAAAGACGTACCGAAGTAAAAACAGGGGTTAGATTTAACAACGAAAGACGGGGGTCTAATACCGCATCAACGGCAGCAATGGATAAAACGGGGCTATTTTTGTCACCCATACTGATGCCTTCTATATGAACAGAAGGAGTCAGGATGTGCATATCACCGGAAAGGTGTCGGATTTCTACACGGGACTGGAGTTGCTCGCTCACATAATTTTGTAAGGCGACACGGTACTGGCCAACAAATGGAAATATCTGTTGGCCTAACGCGCTATACAAAGCCAACACCAAAAAAGTGGCAACCAGTAATAAATTAAACGTATTGAGCGCTTGTTTAACTCTTATTTGAGTCATTACACGTCACTGCAAGATCACATCAAACTGTTCTTGGGAATACATGGGTTCCACCTGCAGCTTAATGGCTTTGCCAATAAAGTTTTCAAGATCCGCAAGGCTTTGACTCTCTTCATCTAACAGTAGGTCAATAACATTTTGCGAAGCCAATACTAGGTATGTGGCAGCATCGTAAGCGCGTGCTTCACGCAACAATTCACGAAAGACTTCATAACATACGGTTTCTGCGGTTTTAATTTCACCACGGCCTTCACAATGAGGACAAGGCTCGCATAACATTTGCCCTAAGCTTTCGCGGGTGCGTTTACGCGTCATCTCCACAAGGCCTAGTTCAGACACCTGTGAGATTTTTGTTTTTGCGTGATCTTTTTCGAGTACTTTTTCCAACATGCGTAACACTTGGCGCTGATGCTCTGTGTCTTCCATGTCGATGAAATCAATTATGATGATACCGCCAAGATTACGTAATCGCAGTTGCCTACCGATTACTGTGGCAGCTTCTAAATTGGTTTTGAAAATAGTTTCTTCTAGATTCCTGTGACCAACAAACCCACCCGTGTTTACATCCACAGTGGTCATGGCTTCGGTTTGATCGATAATCAGGTAACCGCCTGACTTCAATTGAACTTTGCTTTCTAGTGCTTTTTGAATCTCATCTTCAACCGCGTAAAGATCAAAAATTGGACGTTCACCAGGGTAGTACTCTAGTTTATCTGTTACTTCTGGCACAAAAGACTGGGCGAACTCTTGAGCCTTTTGAAAATTCTCACGGCTATCAATTAATACTTTATCCACTTCTGGGCGAATAAAATCACGAAACGTTCTAAGGTGTAACGGTAGCTCTTCGTAAATTAAACCCGGTGCACTCACCGACTTAATACGCTCTTGCACCTTGCGCCATACACGCTGTAGATAACGAGTATCGCTTAATATTTCGTCTTCCCCTGCGCCATCTGCTGCGGTACGCAGTATAAAACCACAACCTTCATTCAAACCTTCTGCCTGCATACAGTTTTGCACAAGGTTTCGTAAACGCTCGCGCTCAGCTTCATCTTCAATTCGCTGACTAATGCCTACATGGTCTGTATTAGGCATAAACACAAGATAACGAGATGGAATAGAGATATGAGTAGTTAGGCGAGCCCCTTTGGTGCCAATAGGGTCTTTGGTTACTTGCACAACAATGCTTTGGCCTTCGTGCAATAAACTACTGATGGCTTCCGGCTGACGACGAGCCGCTTCGCTGTCTTTTAAACCACCTTGAATATCGGCAGCATGAATAAACGCAGCGCGCTCTAAACCCACTTCAACAAACGCAGCCTGCATACCCGGTAAAACGCGAACCACTTTACCTTTATAGATATTGCCCACAATGCCACGACGGTTACTGCGTTCAATATTAACTTCTTGCAAGACGCCGTTTTCCACCAAACCCATTCGAGTTTCGGTTGGGGTGACGTTAAGTAAAATTTCCGTATTCATTTAAAGTTGTCTTAGCCTGCATTGCAGACACATAATTTAAAAATTCTTTGCCTACATGGAAGTAGGTATTTCAGTTATGTCAGGAACATATAACTGATGCCTACATGGAAGTAGGTATGTCAGTTATGTCTGGAACCTATAACTGATGCCTACATGGAAGTAGGTATATTAGTTAAGTCTGGAACCTACAACTGACCGTCTTCAAATATCGATAAAAATAAAAGACGCTATACCAATCATTACTGGCGTTTAATTAGTCAGTTTGCCAAATAGGCACATTAAACTTAGCCAGCATTTTTGCTGTCTGAGTTAATGGTAAACCCACCACATTACTGTAACTGCCCTGAATGGATTCAACAAAAACAGCGGCCTTACCTTGAATACCATAAGCACCAGCTTTATCCATGGGCTCTTTTGTGGCGATATATCGTTTTATCTGATCAAGTGTTAAAGGTAAAAATGTCACCTCTGTGGCAACCACATCACTTAATACCTGCACTTTTCCTTGCTGCATTTTGCACACTGACACACCGGTATACACATGATGCACATTACCTGACAGCGACTGTAAAATTTCAACTGCGTGCTCTTCGTTTTCAGGCTTACCTAAAATTTTATCTGCCAGCACCACACTGGTATCCGCCGCTATGACAATACTCTCTGGCTGTGCGCTTAATATAGCCTGAGCTTTCTCTTGTGCCAGCCTGCCCACATAGCCTGCTGGAGATTCTCCCTGCAACACCGACTCATCAATATCTGCACTGCATACTGAGTATTCGACGCCAATTTGGCTTAATAATTCCGCTCGTCTTGGGGAGGCCGAAGCCAATATCAAATTAATAGCTGCAGTCATAACCTAATCACGAAAATAATGACGAATGGAGCTGAGTAAACCATACCAAAGCGGCCACATAAGCCCACTTCCCACTGAGGGCCACAATAACGCGCCGTGACCTTGGCCCACCAATATTGATTCGACCCAGTAGCGTAATAACAAAAACAAGCCTACCAATACAAACACTAATAACGCTTGCTGCAAGCTATGATAAAGGCGCATACGCGATTGCAATAAAATACATAAATACGCCAAAGCACTCAGTGCCAAAGCGTTCTGCCCAAGTGTGTGGCCGTGAACCACATCCACCAGCAGCCCCATAAAAAAGCCTAAAAACACACCGGATTTAGCAGGAGAAACCAATACCCAAAAGATAAGGGTCATGGCCACCCAGTCTGGGCGAATATAATCCAACAGTCTTGGCATCGGAAAAACAGCCAATACCAGCGCCACAAAAAAGGTCGGCAAAATAACAGCATACGCGCGCATCATAGTGCTTCACCTTCTTCTAAACTGACGTTCGGTAATTCACTGGCTTCCGAAAACACTAATAATACATATCTGGCTCTATCCAAAAACGCAGCAGGTTTTGCGCGTACAAAAGCAAATGGTTCACCTGGGTCATGCTTAACACTGGTGATTTCACCTACTGGATAGCCTTTTGGATAACGACTGCCTAAACCGGAGCTCACTAAGGTGTCTCCAACTTTGATGTCTGCGGTATCGGGTACATAAATCAATGCTAATTCATCTAAACGGCCTGAACCCACTGCAATCGCTCGCACACCGTTACGGTTAACCTGCACAGGAATAGCATGATTGCTGTCAGCTAATAACAAAACGCGACTTGTATATGGCAACACCTCAATCACCTGCCCCATCAAACCTTGAGCATCCAAAATAGGCTGGCCTACAAATACACCGTGTTTTTCGCCTTTGTTCAAAATTATGTGATGGGTATAAGGGTCAGGGTCTACACCGATTAATTCCGACACCAAAACATTGTCATCAAGTTGCTCTGAAGCATTCAGTAAATCTCGTAAACGATTATTTTCAGCACGTAAGGACACCATTTGCTGTACTTTTTGCTTAAGCACTAAGGCTTCATTGCGTAAGCGAGCGTTTTCTTCTTCAAGACTAGAATGGCTCACCGCAGATTCTTCTGCCCATAAACCAAGACGACCAGGAATACTGGCGGCCCACTGTACAGGGACAATTAAATAACCAAGGGTGCTACGTAAAACGGAGGTGGTTTCGAAGTTTTTATCGAGCGTCATTAAAGCCGTAGACAGAAAAACCGCCAAAACAAGACGGTATCCGATGGTTGGGCCGGAAGTGAAAATACCTTTAATGGTGCACTCCTGTTACATCTAAGCCATTGAGAGCTCTGCATGAGCGCTCTTATAATTATTATTTGAGCAAAAATATCATAGCGTTAAAAACGCGTTAGGCTGACTACAGAAACTGTAGGCAGCCTAATATTAATACTCATATGAACTTAAGAATCAGTATTCTGAAACCATTAGTTCCAATTGCTGATCAGTCATGGTCTCTAGAGCACGACCGCCACCACGAGCCACACAGGTAAGTGGGTCGTCAGCAACAATAACAGGTAGACCTGTTTCTTCGCTTAGTAGTTTGTCTAGATCACATAACATAGCACCACCACCGGTTAGCACTAGGCCACGCTCAGCGATATCAGATGCAAGTTCTGGCGGGCATTGCTCAAGAGCGCTTTTCACTGCTTGCACGATGGCCGCTAAAGATTCTTGTAATGCTTCAAGGATTTCATTGCTGTTCAAAGTGAACGAACGAGGAATACCTTCTGCAAGGTTACGACCACGAACGTCGATCTCACGAACTTCGCCGCCAGGGTAAGCTGTACCGATTTCTTGCTTGATACGCTCAGCAGTAGCTTCACCAATTAGTGAACCGTAGTTACGACGCACATACGTCACAATAGCTTCATCAAATTTGTCACCACCAACCTTCACAGATTCGCTGTATACCACACCGCTTAAAGAGATAATGGCGATTTCAGTTGTACCACCACCGATATCAACAACCATTGAACCACTTGCATCTTCAACCGGAAGGCCGGCACCAATGGCAGCAGCCATTGGCTCTTCAATTAGATAAACTTTACGAGCACCAGCACCAATGCATGATTCACGAATGGCTTTGCGCTCTACCTGTGTAGACTTACAAGGCACACAAACCAATACACGAGGGCTTGGGGTAAAGAAGCTGTCTTGATGCACTTTTTTAATGAAGTGCTGCAGCATTTTTTCTGTTACTTGGAAGTCTGCAATTACGCCGTCTTTTAGTGGGCGAATCGCTTGGATATTACCAGGAGTACGACCCAACATACGCTTGGCATCGTGACCTACCGCTGCCACTGATTTTTGATTACCTTGAGCTCGTACCGCAACTACTGATGGCTCATTTAGTGTAATGCCGTTTTCACGCTCATAAATAAGTGTGTTGGCTGTTCCCAAGTCAATTGAAAGGTCACTTGAGAACATCCCTCTTAGTTTTTTAAACATCCGTACTTTCCATAGATGAAAACAATATTATTTTGCAGCCTAGACTATCAACCAAGGGGTTTTTGAGCAAGGCACAAATATGTTAACTTATACGCCTTTTACGAACATACATTAAAGAAGTGATCAAAGAGGCCTCAGATAGAGACTTCGACACCTCAAAAAGCGAGAGAAAGCATGGCGCTTGACCATAAAGATGTGAAAGACATCGCAAATTTGGCCCGCTTGGCCATAAGCGATGAAAATATAGACAAATACAGCACAGAGCTAAGCAGTATTTTAGACCTTGTTGAGCAAATGAATGCTGTTAATACAGATGGCGTACAACCATTGGCTCACCCAACGGATGCCGTTCAGCGTTTGCGCGCCGACGTAGTCACCGAAAGTAATAACCGTGAAAAATACATGGCCAACGCCCCAGCCCAAGAAGAAGGGTTGTTTTTAGTTCCTAAAGTGGTTGAGTAAGGCACAGACATGAGCACAAATATGCATAATTTAACACTGGCCCAAATCTCCAAAGGGCTAGAAGCTGGGGATTTCACCAGCGTAGAGATCACACAACACTTTTTAGATCGCATCGAAAAACTGGATCAAAGTGAAAGCGGCATCAATAGCTTCATTACTGTAAGCAAAGAACAAGCTTTAGCTGACGCCCAAGCGGCCGACGAACGTCGTGCAGCTGGCAACGCAACACAGTGGACCGGTGTACCGTTTGCCCATAAAGACATTTTTTGTACAGATGGTACCTTAACCACCTGTGGCTCAAAAATGCTAAGCAACTTTGTGCCACCCTACGACGCTACCGTTGTAGATAACTTCAAAAAAGAAGGTGCGGTTTGCCTAGGTAAAACCAACATGGATGAATTTGCCATGGGCTCTTCAAACGAATCCTCATTCTTTGGCGGTGTTAAAAACCCATGGAATAAAGAGACTATTCCAGGTGGTTCATCCGGTGGTTCCGCGGCAGCTGTAGCTGCTCGCTTAGTGCCTGCTGCAACCGGCACAGATACAGGTGGCTCAATTCGCCAGCCTGCTGCACTTTGTGGCTTAACTGGTTTAAAACCAACATATGGTCGTTGCTCACGTTTTGGCATGATCGCGTTTGCCTCATCTTTAGACCAAGCCGGTCCAATGACACAAACCGCTGAAGATGCTGCGATGATGTTAAACGTCATGTCCAGCTTCGATGAAAAAGACAGCACCAGCATTGATCAAACAATTCCAGATTACACAGCCACACTAAACGACAGCATCGCTGGCAAAGTGATCGGCCTGCCAAAAGAGTTTTTCCCAGAAAGCTTAGATGGTGAAATGGCTGAAAAAGTCAGAGCTGCCATTGCTGAATTTGAAAAACTAGGCTGCACAGTAAAAGAAATTTCGCTACCAAGTACTGATCTTGCTATCCCAGCTTATTATGTTGTGGCACCAGCAGAGTGCTCAGCCAACTTATCTCGTATGGACGGCGTACGTTTTGGTCACCGCTGTGAAGATCCAAAAGACGTTGAAGATTTATACAAGCGCTCTCGCGGTGAAGGTTTTGGTGACGAAGTGAAACGTCGCATCATGATCGGTACCTACGCATTATCAACTGGTTTTTACGATGCTTACTATGTAAAAGCACAGCAAATCAGACGCTTAATTAAAAATGATTTTGTGAGCGCGTTTGAAAGCGTTGACATCATCATGGGCCCGGTAACGCCTAGCCCAGCATTCAAAGCAGGCTCACATTCAGGTGACCCAACTGAAATGTACATGGAAGATAAGTTCACACTTTCTTGTAACCTTGCAGGCCTGCCTGGTATGTCAATTCCAGCTGGTCAAATCAACGGCTTACCGGTTGGTTTGCAAATGATTGGTAACTACTGGGATGAAGCCGGCATGTTAAACATGGCTCACCAATTCCAGCAGAAAACTGAGTTTCACAAACAAGTACCTCAAGGCATTTAACTAATTAGAGAGATCTTTTCACAAACTGAGATTTTGGTTTCAGACAAGGCAAAAAGTAAATTTAAATACGGAGTTTAGTTTCCTAAATGAGTATTTTAAAATTACTTTTAACGCAGCTCTGAAAGTAAAAGATCAATTGTGTAGAGATCCCAGCAAAATTTAGGAATTCTATTATGGAATGGGAAGTAGTTATCGGCCTTGAGATTCACGCTCAGTTGGCCACAAAATCAAAAATATTTTCAGGCTCTAGCACCGCATTTGGTGCTGAAGCAAACACACAAGCATCACTGGTTGATTTAGGTCTTCCGGGCGTACTGCCTGTTTTTAACGCTGAAGCATTAGCTATGGCGGTTAAGTTTGGTACAGCCATTGATGCTGAAATTGGTAAAGTATCGGTATTCGATCGTAAAAATTATTTTTACCCGGATTCTCCAAAAGGCTATCAAACCACACAATTGCATCATCCAATTGTCGGCATGGGTTTTATTGATATCGATATGGAAGACGGCACCAGCCGTCGTATTAACGTAACCCGAGCGCACCTAGAGGAAGACGCAGGTAAATCATTACACGAAGATTTCTCTGGCATGTCAGGCATCGATTTAAACCGCGCCGGCACACCGTTAATCGAAATCGTATCGGAACCTGAAATGCGCAACGCCAAAGAAGCTGTGGCCTATTTCAAAAAAATGCACAGCATTGTGACCTACTTAGGCATTTGCGATGGTAACTTGTCGCAAGGTTCTATGCGCTGTGACTGCAACGTTTCTTTACGTCCAAAAGGCCAAGAAGAGTTTGGTACTCGTACTGAGATTAAAAACGTAAACAGTTTCCGTTTTGTGGAACAAGCCATTAACGTTGAAATCGAACGTCAACGTGACATCCTTGAAGACGGCGGCAGCATCACACAAGAAACCCGTTTGTTTGATGCCAATAAAATGGAAACTCGCTCCATGCGCTCTAAAGAAGTGGCCAATGATTACCGCTACTTCCCTTGCCCAGATTTATTGCCAATCGTAATCGACGACGATTACATCGAAGCCATTCGTAAAACATTGCCTGAACTACCAGATCAGAAAAAGCGTCGCTTAATGGATGCACAAGGCCTAAGTGAATACGATGCCGGTGTATTAACCGCCACTCGTGAGTTAGCCGCCTACTTTGAAGAAGTGGCTGAAAAATGCGACGACTACAAATTGGCCGCTAACTGGGTAATGGGCGAGTTATCTGCTGCGTTAAATAAAAACGAAGTGGAAATTACTAACTCACCAATTAGTTCTAACAACCTAGGCGCCATGATTGCTCGCATTAAAGACGACACCATTTCAGGCAAAGGCGCGAAAGCGGTGTTCCAAGCGCTATGGGATCAAAAAGGCGATGACGTTGATGTCCTAATTGATTCACTTGGTTTGAAACAAGTAAGTGACTCTGGCGCCATTGAAGGCATCGTAGACGAAGTCCTTGCGAACAACGACGGACAGGTTCAAAACTACATTAATGCTGAACCTGATAAACGTGGAAAAATGATTGGCTTCTTTGTAGGTCAAGTTATGAAAGCGTCTAAAGGCTCTGCTAACCCAGGAATGGTTAACAAAGTGCTTAAAGAAAAATTGGATGCAAAATGTTAATTGCTTATGAGCAATACGTTTAACCTCATTCAATAATTTAAAACCCAGCTTAGCGCTGGGTTTTTTTATGCATAATCAAACCAAACAAACCCTTTTAACACCTGACTACCATTCCAGGTTAGTAATAGCTTTGCTATTTATTAGCCCACATTCATCTATGGCATCAACCTCATCATGGCTAGCCTTGTCTATGCTTTAAATGTAATTTCATTTAAACGGTGGAGAACCATAGTGAAACTAATGCTAAAGATCGGCCTAGTGCTGATTTCTTTATTCGCCCTTAGCGCCTGCTTCGACTTCCTTGATGATGACGATAAAGACAATGCTGATGCCTGTGGACAAGGAGACCAAGCAGCATGCGATACCTTGGATGAAGAGTTAACCATTGCCAATGAGGCCTGTGATAGTGGCGATGTAAGCGGTTGCGCCCGTGCTGCTGCTCTGGACGCTTTAATTGAGAGCATCCCCAAAGGTCTTGTAATTGCATCTAGCACCAGTATCACCAGCGCCGGCAATGACAGTGAGTTTGCCAACAAACAAGAGTCTGTAGAAAACTTTTTGAACGACACCCTTAGCAGTAACGACCTTGGCAACTGCCTTCAAGCCCTGCCTCAACAACCGCAAGTACAAAGCCCGCTGTGTTATGGGCCGGGATTAGATTACATCAATCACCCTGATTCTTCAGGAGGCACTGAAGACGGATCATTACCAACAGGTGATCTGGGGCTCTGGGTAGAGGATGAACCAGGTACAGGTCAAGCGTGCGCCGCAGCTAAATTAAATGAGTTAGTAGCCAAGGCCGCCTATAACGTGGACTTAGCCGTGGGCAGCATGACCATGATGGCTTGTACCGCAGCCCTGCTGGGTAAAGAACTACCCACAGACAGCAGTAGCCATCTGGACTTAAGCCATGCTTTAGGGAACTTGCCTGGAGGCAACATACAAGTTGATAAAGCCATTATTAAAGTAGCAAACCTAAACAATGGCAGCGGCTACCACACAGACCTTGAAGCCACTATTAATAACCAGCCCATTAAATTATCTGTGGTGCATGATGCTGATAACAACAAGGGTCTGATGCAAATCGAAACCAAAGAAAATGGTGATGCTCGAGGTACATCAGTGGTTTACGAGCTATCAAGCAGCCAAGTGAAATACAAAATGATTTCTTCTCGAACGCAATCAAGCGGTGGCGCCACGCCAACTGCAAGCTTCACTAATGACGGTGAAGTCAGCTTGCAATCAGGACAGGATATTCATGTAATGCTTGCTCAAGTAAGCGCCACTGATGGTTCAGGAAGCTTAGCTTATGCATGGAACGCTGGTGGTGCCGATGATCATTACCGAGCTTTAAATGTCGTCACACAAAATACAGTTGGCCGCGCTTATTATGGCTATGTTCCATCCCCAGCTGCTAGCAGTGAAAGCATTAACCTCGATTTAAACAATGCCAGCGCTGGAATGATTTGTAATTGGGCTGGCCCAGGTAATAGCCACACAACCAACAATGAAGTGCAATACCAAGCTTTAAGCCTTAGTAATGGCGACTGGACGGCTACCACCTCTAATATCACATACGTACCTACCACCAGTTGTGATATGAGTATAGGTACAAGCACCTTCACTCCAACCTTTGGCGGCCCAAGCAATGTCATTTCTTATGCAAATATGAGTACAGAGCAAAAAGCCATCGTGGACAATGGCACTTTAGACAGCAGTGGCGGCGCAGTAAACAGTGACCTTTATCCGCAAAGCAGCATTAATTTCACCCTACCAACGGCACCCACTGTGCCGCAATAATTTTTCAAACAGCATAAAAAAGGCCGCTCTATGCGGCCTTTTTTATTTCTTGAGAATCAAGCGGCTAACAGCTGATTAAACAACGTCAACTGCTGCACCAAAGACCTTTTATCTTTTTCGTTTAAATCACACTGCTCCAATACAAAATTCGCTGTGCGACTGACTGTTTCCCATCTAGGGTTTTTAGGCAGCGTTTGCAAGGATAAGTATTTATCCAAGGTGCGTGTTTTTGCCGTACTGCCATCAACATAGACACGCCACAATCGGCTGCTTTCTGCTAAATCCACTTTACTTTTGTTACTGTATTTTTGCCACAAGGCAATACTGTCTCTCACCAATTGAACTGCCACATCACGAATATCCTGTGTGCTCACAGGCAAAGGCAAACTCTTTAAGCTCACATGCACTCTCTGAACTTTTAATAACAGTTCCTCTGGCAACACAGGCGTTACGATATAATCAATAATACCTAAACGAATGCACTGAGCGAGCTGCGCCTTATGATAATGCTCAACCACCAGCAAAACCGGAATAGAGGAAAACTCACTGATAATGGCTTTCATATCTTCATACAAATACGCATCCCACTGATGCACTTGCCAGATAATCAATGAAGGCCTGTGCTTGATTATGTTCTCACGAGTTATTTTAGTATCAAACAAATAGAAGTGATCTTTTAAGCTTTCTTCCACAACACCACTGTCATCACCGTTAAACAAAATAGAACTGGCCAGTTTATTACCCGTGACATTTAGATCTGTGCGCTTTTCATCTTCACGGACATAAATAGGTAACGAGAACTCAAGCATCGATACTTTTGGCGTACGCTTTATTTTTAAAACCTGTGAAAAGTCATTTAACATCGTATGCACAGCGTTCATATCGTCTGGCGCCCACATCTGTGCATTAAAAGATGCATCCAAGCTAAACCGAAATGTAACAACATCATTCTCTGCATTCATTGAAAGCGTTGCACGCATGCCATTTTTATTGACCATACGAGCAATTATTAAAAGAATCGTTTGTAACTTTTCCTCATCGGCATCTAACTCAAAATCACAATTTCGATGCATGACAGTCACACCCAAAATATCACAGTACGGCTTCATCTTTGTTATAAAGGGAATCATGCCAAACACTTGGCTACGACCCTGTAATAGATGCTCGCGAGCCAGATCACTGGCCTTATGATCAATAGAGGATTTAACAAACATCATTAGCTTTAAATCATTTTTTCTATGCAACCAAAGGGTATACATTTGAAGTGCCACAAAAAACACCATTCCAAATTGGGATAGCGGCCTAGATTGAATTACTAGATGGGTGTAAAGGTAATCATGAATAACAAACATAGCAGCGCCAATAAAACTCACTGCAAACAAAATGGAGTACTGCACTTTTTGTTTAATTAAAATCGCGAGGACGATCAGCATATACACAACATTAACCATACCCAGCAATTGGCTAACAGGGCCAAAGTTAGTAAAGACCACAGCGGGATACAATAACGTACCAATAAATAACACTAGAGAGACAAGCAGAACAACGTGGGCAAAATACAGTTTTTTAATTGAAAAGAAACGGTGGAAAAAATACACAAAGCTCGGCAATGCGATAAATAACAATAAGTGCTCAAGCCTCTGCCAGTTTTCCCAACTTATACCCGTCACAAAATCATAAGCAACCCGCTCACCCACCATAATACTGCGCAGAGCGATGGCCCACATAAAAATTGCAAATAGAATATGGCTAACATGCCCATGACGAGAAAGGTTAATAATTAACAAGGCAATGGATGCCAACATGATGAACGTAAAAATAATCACATCGACCGCTTTACTTTGGTCTCGCAATGCTGGTTTATTAGCGTCATTGGCGATTAAAAAATTATGCCAGATGCCGCCATCTTTATGATGGTGATTACTAATGTGTAAAATAAATTCGTATTCATCGCTGGGCGGCAAGGCAACCACGTCAGGTCCAAATTTTGGCTCTTCTAGCTCAGCTAAATTTGAAACAACCCCTCTTTGATAATGCAGCTTGCCATTCACCCAAAGACTCATGGCACTAGGGACATCTGGCACTCTTAAATAATACACAGCCAGAGCTGGCATATTGACCTTCAGCCGAATCGTAGCAAAGCCCTGTGCGGTGTAAGACCCTTGTTGATGCCATAAACCTGGTACGCTCAAACCATCACGCATAGGCGCGTTAATGTCTGTATGTAGTTCATGCCAGTCAAACGCCCACAAACCATCTAAGGCAACAGCCCCGTTATCTAAATCATCCTGTGAAATTGTTTTCTCTGGCAAAGCTATGCAGAACAGGGGAAGTAAGACCCCAAAGACAAGAACAACTAACTTCATGTTTTTTATTATCATTATTTTTGTCATATGGTACGCACTCTATCTTTCAAGAATACGACCATCTGCGCCATCCTACCCATAATTAGAGGTCAAAAGACTTTGACCCGAATTAGCCTTCTTTTTCATGGCTGATCAGCCATCCATGAACTGTTATGAAAACTATCTCTATGGATTAGGCATTACCAAGGGATCTACATTCCATAAAAAAGGTGACCTATGACGTTTTTTAAAACAAGCCTGGCTCTCATACTCTTTTGTATAAGCAGTCTCTCCCTTGCCGCCTCTGGCGTATTTCCACAGTCTACATTTCAAAACCTAGACTATGGCCTATATTGGTTCGGCAACAATGATAGTTATGAAAAAGCAGAGCCCGGTTATGGCAATGCCTATTATGATAATTCAGCCCCCACCGTAATCTTCATTCACGGCTGGCAAAATGGCTCAACTAAAAAGCTAAAGCGTGAAACATTTAACCGCAGCGATAATGGCGGCCCAGATAAAGACTTAGCCTATTCATGGCGCCAAGCGGGTTATAACGTGGGCATTTTATATTGGAATCAATTTGCGGATGAAGGGGAAGTAAAAGACGCTGAAGCCAAAATATGGACAGCCAATGGCCCACGGAAAATGCGCTGGAGAGACAGTAACGGTAATTATCACACCGGCCCGAATAAAAATGCAGCGGACCTGATTTTTGAAAGTTTACGGGACAACATGGCTAATTATAATGGCAATCGCCTTGTTATCACTGGTCATAGTTTAGGCAACCAAATGGCACTTGTGGTTACCAAAAAAATTCAAGATGGCATTGCCGCAGGTACTACCAACAGCAAGCTCAAACCCAAACGCATCGCCCTATTAGACCCGTTCTATTCAAACGGCTCCAAGTCATATTTAAACAACCAATGGACAGGGGCTGTGGCCCGAGACTATGTAGATAACCTTAAAGATTGGGGAGTATTATTCGAAGCGTATCGCTCAAGCTCTGTCACCAACACCGTATTTGTAGGTGATGCCAATAAAGGCCTATTAAACAAAACCGCTTTCACAGAACTAAAACCTTGGTATTTCTGGGCATGGCAACAAGCTGAAAAACACGGTGCGGCCGTGTGGCATTATTTTTGGTCATTCGAATTTAACCCCCCTTCCATTCGATCATCATCAGATCAAGGATTAAGCGCAAGCACCAGCGACAGCCGTGTTCAACAACTTATGAATGGCAACAAGGGTCTTATTCATGATCGCGGGGCATACTCAAAAAGCCCAAGTGATGACCGCTTTAAATATAAAAGCCGCCTTTAAGTAAAGCTTCCTATAGATAAGCTGGCACTCCAGCTTATCTATATCTGCTTAATGTAAGTACTTGCATCCCCCCTAAAGCTCTATTCAAAAAAGCTAAACACTTTTGACACCAATTACCCTCTTTTTACATCCTCAATTGCGCTTTAAACCCGTACTTTGATCATCACGGGTGATTGAGCATTGCACCCAAGACAACACACCAAAAATAAAACTAAAAAGGTGACCCATGACATTTCTTCGCATAGGCCTAGCATTGCTTGCTTTCATGATCAGCAATATTGCTCTGGCATACCCGGGAGTCTTCCCTCAATCAGTATTCAAAAACCTAGACTATGGCCTCTATTGGTTTGGCAACAATGATAACTATGAAAAAGCCATTCCCGGCCAAGGTAATAGCTATTACAACAAAAGCGCCAAAACCATTATTTATATTCACGGCTGGCAGAATGGCTCAAGCCAAAACCAAAACCGTGAAACCTTTAATCGTTCTGACAGCGGTGGCCCAGATGTGGATCTAGCCTATGCATGGCGCCAGACTGGCTACAACGTAGGCATTCTTTACTGGAATCAGTTTGCCGATGAAGGGGAAGTAAAAGACGCTGAAGCCAAAATTTGGAGCAAGAATGGCCCTAGATCCATGCGCTGGCGTGATCATAACGGCAACTATTCAAGCGGCCCAAATAAAGATGCCGGCACACTGATGTTTGAAAGCCTACGTGACAACATGTCCAACTATACTGGCAACCGCTTAGTTATTGCTGGGCACAGTCTGGGTAATCAAATGGCGGTTGTTGTTTCTAAAAAATTAAAAGACGGCATCAGTGCAGGCAATACCAACAGTAAATTAAAACCAGCACGCGTCGCCTTATTAGATCCGTATTACTCAAATGGCAGCAAGAGCTACATTAGTAACCAATGGACTGGAGCAAAAGCGCGCGGTTATGTGGATACATTAAAAAGCTGGGGTGTAATTTTTGAAGCCTATCGCTCAAGCTCAGTTACCAACACATTTTTAGTGGGTGATGCCAATAATGGCCTATTAAATAAAACCGCCTTTTTGGAATTAAAGCCTTGGTATTTCTCGGCTTGGCAGCAAGCTGAAAAACATGGTGCGGCAGTATTCCATTATTTATGGTCGTTTGCCTTTAACACCCCTTCTATTAAAAACTCATCCGATATTGGTTTAAGTGCAAAAACCAGTGACAGCCGCACTAAGTCATTAATGAATGGCAGTAAAACATTAATACATGACCTAGGTGCTTATACTAAAAACCCTAGCGATGACCGCCTTAAATACGGTAATCGTTTGTAAAAACACACTTATTTAATGTGTATGAAAAAACCGCTCAATGCAGCGGTTTTTTTTGGTTTATAAATAAACAAAACAACCTTTATTAACCTTAACTGACACTGATCTCTCACTCATGGCACTGCATTATGATTGAGCTTTCTGCACTGAAAGCCACAAAAATAATAAAAAGCATGAATATGATTGGAGTTCACCATGAAAAGTTTTAAGCGCATTCTCAGCACTGGATTATTATCACTGGGTTTGGCAAGCACCGCTGCCGCTCAAGATTACAGCAACCTATATGTATTTGGAGACAGCCTGAGCGATACCGGCAACTTGCAGGTTTTTTCTCAAGACCCAAGTGTGCCTTCACGCTTTACCAACGGGCCAGTAGCCGTTGAAGTACTGGCAGCCCAACTTGGTTTATCAATTTCAAATTCACTTCATTTAACCGGCGCTCAATACGGTAATAACTTTGCAGTCGCCGGTGCCGTAGCCATTGATGAAGATGGTGACGAAGCAACCCCTGACATTAACCTACCAACACAAGTAAATAGCTATCTGGCCTTCAACGGTTATCAAGCTGATCCTAGCGCCCTTTATGTGGTTATGATTGGTGGCAACGATATTCGTGCTGCCCGTACCATTATGAGCACTGCTGAATCTGGTGCGCGAAAAGCAGCCAAGCAACGTATTCGCCAAGCCACCAGCAGCATCAAGGCTCAATTGCAAAAACTAGCCACCGCCGGTGCACAAAACATAATGGTCATTAATGCACCAGATATTGGCGCGATTCCAGAAACCGATTTAGTGGCCATGCAGCTATTGGCCGCTGCAGATAGCAAACGCGAAACCCGCATTGCCAATAAACTAGAAAAAATCACAGGTATTTTTTCAGCTAAATATAATGGCCGCTTAGCTCGTGTAGTGGAAAAGATAGAACGCCAGTTTGATTTAGACATTGTTGAAATCGACCTATCGGAATTTTTAAGTGACACCATTGATAACGCAGATCAATATGGCATCACGAACACCACGGATGCCTGCATATACGTATTCTCTCAGGCAGGTGCATTTAATCCTGAATGCAATCTAGACACATTTGTATTTTTTGATGAAATCCACCCAACCACAGCTATTCATCAGCGTGCTGGTGTAGCCGTTTATGAAACCTTAATGAACGAAGAAGAATAAACCCGATAAGAATAAAGAGTCTTGACCTTTGCCCGTAACAATTCGATTGTTGCGGGCTTTTTTATTATGAAAACTTGGTTTATAAAAGCGCACAAAAAAGCCCAATCTTAAATTGGGCTTTTTATTACTTTAAGGCTGAAGAGAGATTAACTGTTCATTGCCTGTAAAGATGCCAACTCAGCATCTTCTTTTTCTTTCTGTCGTTCAGCCTGTTTTTCCGCATCGGTTTTTTCTAGCGTTAATGTCATGCCGCCAGAACCACCTTCACTGGCACCATCCGTGCTTTCATTCAGCTTAATACGTAAACGTAAGTTATTGGCGGAATCCGCGTTTTTAACCGCCTCCTCTAAACTAATGCGCCCAGCGTGATGCAGTTTAAACAGCGCCGCATCAAAGGTTTGCATGCCTAAATTTTCTGATTTAGTCATAATCTCTTTAATGCCGCTGGTATCACCCTTACTGATTAGCTCTGCAATGGTTTTATTACCCAATAACACTTCAACCGCTGCCACACGTTTATTATCAACGGTAGGAATCAAACGCTGAGAAATAATGGCCTGCATGTTCAAACCTAAATCCTGCAGTAATTGCGCTCGACGCTCTTGTGGGAAAAAGTTAATAATACGGTCAATGGCTTGGTTTGCATTATTAGCATGCAAGGTTGAAATGGCTAGGTGACCGGTTTCAGCAAACGCTAAGGCGTGTTCCATGGTTTCACGATCACGAATTTCACCGATCAAAATCACATCTGGCGCTTGGCGTAAGGTATTTTTTAATGCCGCGTGAAAACTTTTGGTGTCAGCCCCAACTTCACGCTGATTAATGATGCATCGTTTATGAGTATGCACATACTCAATAGGGTCTTCGATGGTAATGATGTGGCCAGTGCTGTTGGCATTTCGATAATCAATTAACGACGCCAAAGAGGTAGATTTACCAGAGCCGGTACCGCCCACAAATAAAATCAAACCGCGCTTGGCGCTAATCACTTCTTTTAATACTTCTGGTAGGCCCAGTTTTTCGAACTGTGGGATTTCTGCCACGATGTTTCGAGCCACAATAGAAACTTCAGCGCGTTGTTTAAAGGCATTAATACGGAAACGACCACCGCCTGGTGTTGAGATGGCAATATTCAGCTCTAGCTCTTCTTCAAATTCTTTACGCTGTTCATCATCTAATACTTCATCTAACAGCTTAGCAATCTGCCCCGGCTTTAAACGATCTTTTCCTAAGGCTTTCAATGTGCCTTGAAACTTAGCGCTTGGTGCCGCGCCTGTACTTAAATATAAATCACTGCCGTCGTGTTTGGCTAAAACTTGTAAATACTTAACTAATGCCATGAGCTTCTCTTGTTGTAATTCTTATAATGCGCAACAAACACTGGGTTTATTATGATTTATTAAAATATAGGTCTCAGCATAACTTCGTATTTTTTAATTGGCTATGCCTTCTCAAATAAACAGGTGTTTACTTAGCCAAAAATGTGAACTGACATTGATTAAAAGCGTTAAGGCCATGTTAGCTGACAAAATAGCGTTTAAATAATGAACGAGTCACGTGAAAGTTTTGCCCTTCTTCACAGTAGTCATCATCAATTAAAGCCACCGCAAGGGATAACATATCATCTTCGGCATATCGGAAAGTATCCAAGGCATCTTCACCCTGATACTTAATATGCGTACTTATATCGTCAGAACTGACGCTGAAAAAGAATTGATCGCCATCTTCGTTGGCAATTTCAAAATGCACTTCTGCTTTATGGGTTTCTAACCACGACGTACATACAAACCAATCACTCATTGATACAACCTAATTCAATTTGTCTTTAGTCATTATAAACGTCTAGCTGTCTTTTTGCTCTATTGAGCCTAAGGAAGAGAGTGGTATTGCTGAATCGGCTAAGCAGCCATCGATGACTTGGTCAGTTTGCACATGTACGACGTATCGATTGCGCCCTTGCTGTTTAGCCTCATACAGGGCTTTATCCGCTATCTGCAATGCAGTGCCCGCTGAAGAGTGTTTCATCCAATCACCTGTTACCGGAATCAAGCATGCTCCACTGCTGATGGTAATATTCGATGATATAACTGAATCAGGGTGGGGGTACTTTAACTGCTCAATGGCGTCTTGTATGGTTTCCATGACGATGGTTAAATCCTCTACATTTTCCAATACCATAGTCATGGCAAACTCTTCCCCACCGTATCGGAACATGCGATCGGTTGCGCGGCGACATGCACCTTTCAACGCTAAAGCCACAGCCTTTAAAGCCTCATCTCCTTTTTGATGCCCTAAACTGTCATTAAATTTTTTAAAAAAATCAATATCAATTAATGCTATCACAATGGGTTTTGTACCCCGTGACGATGCTCGCCATAACTCCTCCAAATGCTCATCGAATGCACCACGATTACTTACACCCGTTAGTGCATCGGTTAAAGATTTTTGCTCTAACAATCGTTTATCGTTTTCCACATGCTCCATCAAATCCAAGAGCGCCTTACCTATAATATTTACTTCAACAATTGCCCCTGAACGCGGTAAGCGTGGAGGCTGCTCCTGCATCTTTAGCGATAAAATAAAATTCGACATATACGTCAATGGATTCAACACCAGTTTAGAAATCACATAAATCATAATAAAAGGAATGATTAACAAAAAGCCAATGGCAATTATGGTTTGTTTGTCGATGCGCTCGGGAAGAGAATCCTTCGAATAATTAGCATGAACAATAAAGTCCATTTTTCCTGGTATTTCACTTGGAAAACCTAAACTATAATGACTGGATAATTCTCGTACCTTATAGGCATCATTAATATTGTTTGGTGAATAACTTAAATGGCTTTCAAACGACGTAATTGAAAAATCTACATTGGCCAGCACTTTTATTTTTTCTAATTTTTCAGAATCAAATGACCTAGTAAAAACCAAAAAACCATTGGCTGGCAATGATTCATTGGAATCCTGAATACTGGTGCTGCAAAAAAGGATCAGCTGATTTTCTATATGCTGGAAAGCACAATGCATATCTGAACTATTAGACTGATTCATTTTAATCGAAATATCAAAACGCTTTGAAGAGAGTGCCTCTGCATGCCTAATATATTGCCCTTTTATTTCTTGCTCCATGCCAAGCACTAAGGACTGTCCAGCACCTAGCAAATAAATACCACTTAACTTTGCGTCCTCTAATATGGATGGCACTAAATTACTTTTTTCAAAGGTACTGTATGGCGACTTCATATAACCATAAAGATCATCCCATTTAGCCCAATCATAAAGCAGTAATTTTAATTGGTCTTTTTCAGCCTCAAAGGCACTGGCAAGGGATTTAAAATCAGATTGATGGGATTGTAAAACTTGATCTGAGAGTTGGGGATAAACCACCGCTAAACGGTAGAATAAAAAACCGCCACATACTGATAATGCATAAAAAAGCAGCCCTGTAATAACAAAAAGTTTTAAATGCATGTGAAGCCATCGCCAAGTTCAAACCTATTTATTGATTATAGCTGGCTGGCGTTAAAGCGAGAGAAGAGTAAACACTCTTTTTAAAGGCATAAAAAAAGCCGAATCATCACTGATTCGGCTTCTTTATTTCAAATGCTAATGACTGGATTAGACTCTGAACTTTTCACATCCATGTGAGCTCAGGATAAAAGTCATCCTGACTTAGAATTGATCCGCTTCCATAGCGTATAGGCAATCTGCACCACCTTTAACTGATTCAGTTAAAGAGATGTATCTTGGCAATAGACGCTTAGTGAAGAAACGAGCTGTAGCAAGTTTGTTTGCGTAGTAAGGCTCTGAACCTTCTTTCTCTAGTGCAACGGCCGCCATTTGTGCGTACATGTAAGCAAAAGAGGTGTAACCAAACACTTGTAGGTATTCAACAGAAGATGCGCCGATTTCGTTAGCGTTACCTTGTGCTTTTTCCATAACCCATTCAGTAAGATCAGTAAGGTTAGCAAGCGCCGCTTTCAATGGAGAGATGAACTCAGCCATTTTGTCGTTGCCTTCGTTTGCTGCAACAAACTCGTTGATTTCTTGTGCGTAAAGCTTGTAGAAAGCACCGCCGTTTGCAGCGATCTTACGACCGATCAAATCTAGAGATTGGATACCGTTAGTACCTTCGTAGATTTGAGTGATGCGGATATCACGTACGTGTTGCTCTTGGCCCCACTCACGAATAAAACCGTGACCACCAAATACTTGCTGGCCAGCTGTTGCTGATTCAAGTGCTAGGTCAGTTAGGAAAGATTTAACAACTGGAGTCAGTAGAGAAACCATGGCTTCAGCGTGTTTCTTAGTTTCAGCATCGTCGCTGAACTTAGATAGATCTAACCATTTAGATGCATATGTAGAGAACGCACGAGAACCTTCAGTGTTAGCACGCATTGTTAAAAGCATACGACGCACGTCTGGGTGAACGATGATTGGGTCAGCTGTTTTCTCAGGAGCCACTTTACCAGTAGGCGCACGAGACTGAAGACGATCGTTGGCGTAAGTTACTGCATTTTGGTAAGAGTTTTCAGCAACGCCTAAACCTTGGATACCAACCGCAACACGCTCGTAGTTCATCATGGTGAACATGGCGTTTAGGCCTTTGTTCTCGTCACCGATCAACCAACCTTTCGCGCCGTCAAAGTTCATTACGCAAGTAGCAGAACCTTTAATACCCATTTTGTGTTCGATAGAACCACAGTTAACAGGGTTGCGCTCGCCTAGAGAACCGTCTTCGTTCACAAGGAACTTAGGCACTAGGAATAAAGAAATGCCTTTAGGGCCAGCAGGTGCATCAGGAAGTTTAGCAAGTACAAGGTGGATGATGTTTTCCGCCATGTCGTGCTCGCCCCAAGTGATGAAGATCTTGGTACCAGAAACAGCAAAAGAACCGTCAGCTTGTGGCTCAGCTTTAGTACGGATAATACCTAAGTCAGTACCGCAATGAGGTTCTGTTAAATCCATCGCACCAGGCCATTGACCTGAGTACATGTTTGGTAGGTATTTTTCTTTAAGCTCTTGAGAACCGTGAGCGTTAAGAGATAAACACGCACCGGCTGTTAGCATAGGCGCTAGACCGAAAGAGATGTTAGAACCTTGAATCATTTCTTCAACTTGGCCAACCAACATCTTAGGCATACCCATGCCGCCGAATTCAGGGTTACCACCAAGGCCGCCCCAACCGCCTTCGCTGTATGTAGCGTAAGCTTCTTTAAATCCAGGAGGCGCTGTTACTTCGCCGTCTTTCCAAGTAGAACCGTTTTCATCACCTTCACGGTTTAGAGGAGCAAGAATCTCAGCAGAGATTTTGCCAGCTTCTTCAAGAATCGCGTCAGCTGTATCTGGATCAACAACCTCAGCAAGGCGAGCGTTGTCAGCCCACATTTTAGGTGCATCAAAAACTTCGTTTAACAAGAAGCGCATGTCGCGCAAAGGAGCGTTATATTCTGGCATTATTAGTCCTCTTTAAATCCTAGTGGCCATTCTCACACCCAGCCCTATCAGTAATAGGTGGTGAAAAAACAACCAAGTCCTGTAAATATCGGTGGCATATTCTACACCAAGCATCCATAAATCGCCCGTTTTTGGCTAAATAATTGGCAAAAGCCACCGTTTTATCGGCTCTATTTTTAGACCTACTGGTCAAGTTTTAATAATTCTGCCCCTTATTGGTTAGAAGCAGGGCGAAAATGAAACAATATTGGGCGATCTGTAGTGTTTACGGGGGGTAGAGAAGATTGGATCAAATCAGACGTGTTTTAAGCTCAATCAGCCTTTTCTGCTTATTTAATGCACAAAATTGATAACTAACAGGCTGCGCGTTTCATCTTATTAGCCAATACCCCTATGCCATTGTATTGAGTGGCAAACTCATCCACCACTTCAAAACCGTATGCCATATATAAGGCTTTGGCTGGTTTATTGGTTTTGGCAACATACAAAACGGCTTCATGGTGAATATTGCAAAGCAGATGTTCCAACAAGGCTTTGCCGATCCCTTTGCCACGACTTTCAGGGTGTACAAACAAGGCGCGAATTTCCGATTCAAACATGGCCCCATAGGCCATTATGTCAGTGTCTTGGTACACATAAATATCAGCTGCCAATAGGCTATCTAAACGAGGCTTGTCTTGATCTAACGGCAACAACTCAAATGTGGCGGCTTCATATTTCAGCTCATCCAATTTGGCCATTGCATAGATTTCTAATAAACGGGGAAAGTCATTTTCTTGAAAAGGGCGAATAGGCACAGCGTTAACCTGTGTATTTTTAATGGAAGCGTGCCCCATGAAAGCTCATGGGGACAGAGACTATAAACAACTGATTAGCTTTTCTCTTCAGCCTTTTTAACACGAATGTTGCTGTCGCCAACCATCTTATTGTTTAGGTTTTTAAGGGCGGCTTTTGCATCACCGGCTTTTGGCATTTCAACAAAACCAAAACCCTTAGAGCCGCCTGTTTTTTGGTCCATAACCAAACTGCAAGATTGAACCACACCAAACTCTTCAAACAAGGCTTTTAACTCGTCTTCTGTGGTGGTGCGATCTAGGTTACGTACTAATAATTTCATGAGTATTCCGAATATGGGTATTAAAAAAGGAAAGGTCTAGGCCGTTTAATGCCCAGTTACATTGGACATAAGAACCCCAGTGAACAGTGCTCTAACAGGCGACTTTATTATTTATCGTTAGCCTATTATAGAGCAAAGCCCAACCCTTTGCTTAACTGCTTAACGGATGGTTATACAAACCTATCAAGCACCATACATTAAGCGACTCTAGATAACGGCTACAGGGAGATAGGTTAAAAATCGGGGATTATTAAGCAGGAGGGAATACTGGAGCTGTGAGTAAGCTCAGCGGGCCGCCATGATGCGCGACCCTCTGATTCAATGTGCTAAAAGACGGTATTAATGAGTCGCTTTATTAGGCGGCGTCTCTTGATACCAATCAGACATATCATCGTACATGTCGCCCTTCATTAAATAATAAAACGACTTATGATAAATCTTAATATCATGGAAAGGGTCTGTGATGATTTTAGTCATCCAAACCAAACCAGGCTGCACACCCTTTAAGAAAAACAAATGCACAGTACGGAACACCACCGCACCAAAACCAATAACCAACCACACAATGGATAAATCATATAAAAATTCAGACGTGGTGGCAGCGGCTTCGATCAAACCAAATAGGCTAGGCTCAAAATACAATACAACCGGGGCCATAACCCAAATGGATAGCAGCACCACTTTGCGCTGTAAGTTATAACCCACTTTTACGCTTTCTTTATATTCATGAGAAGCGTCATTCACTTCATCATACGTTTTAGGTTCAAAGAAAAAATGCCCAGCTTGACGCAGCATCATGGCCAATAACCAACCCACCATGACAGCCATTACTGGATCAATAAACAAAAGAACATAACTGCCTAAAAAACAGCTAGCACTTAATAAATGTAAAAACTGGTTCACACGATTATGGTGATAATAACGGTGATCATCCCAACGCTGCTGATGCAGCTCTTCAAGAAAGGTCATGATGTTTTCCTTTTATCATTTAAGATTAATTGCGGTTAAAATGCATTTTTATGTTGATTAAAGTTCATGCGTAAACAAGGCTTGGCCCATGTTTATACGTTTATCACTGGTAATGTCTGGCGCTATGGAATAATGCTCACTGGCAAATACAATAATGGTCGAGCCATGTTGGAAATAACCCATTTCATCCCCTTTATTGAAACCCGTCTGCACATTAAGCACGTTAGGCCCTTGATACTTCATGTCTAAACTTTCATCTAAACAATGCAGTTTAATGCTGGCCACTAAAATGGCGGCCACCGGTACCAGTGTCATACTTGCTTCTTCATGGCCGGTATGAAGCTCCATTACCGCTCGTTCATTTTTGCAGTACAAGTTTTCAATGCGCTTCAAAGCAATGGGGTTCACGTTCCAAGTATCGCCCGATATATAGGTAATTTTTTTCACCTCACAATCCAGCGGTGCATGAAATCGGTGATACATGGTGGAGGTTAACCTTAAAGTTACATACACCCCGTTTTGATATTTTTTTTGCAATGCCTTATCAGGAATAAGATCAGATATTTCATAGGGAAAACCCTTAGCCTGAAATACAGTGCCGTTATTAACTCGGCCACAAGCCCCCACAATGGCATCACACGGGCTGCTTACCACCTGTGGATGATCATCTATTTTTCTAGCACCAGGTTTTAATTCCCGAATAAAACAATCATGCAAACTTGTGAAGTTTTGTTTTTTGGCTTCGGTTAAATCTAAGTCACTGGCAAACAGGCGCCATAAAAAAAGACTGGCCCGTGTCACATAGGGGTTTTCAATTTTACTAAACCACCCCACAAACTGAGTGGCCCAGCGTCTTGGGATGCGATTAGTCAGTAAAAAATTCAACTGCTCTTGTTGCGTTAAAGCGCTGATGATACGGCTCATATATTTACCACCGTATCCATAGACTGCTCTTCTTCAGCAGACAAACCTAAGTCCGCAACAAATTTATCCATGATTGGCTGCGCACGATAATCTGCAGAACGCTGAATGGCTTGCATAGACATGGACTGGCGATAAGCATTATTTTCTTGAAAATACGCTGCGATTTGTTCGCTCATGCTGTGGATATCCGACACCAAATAACCACTCTTTTTATGCTGCACAATGTCTTTTGGCCCTTTGCAGTTATAAGCAATGGCCGGCATACCGTGTACAAACGATTCAAGAATCACATTACCAAACGTATCGAAGCGTGATGGGAAAACAAATAAATCCAAGCCGCTATAACAACTGGCCAGCATATCTTTGTCTGCCCAGCCTAAAAATACTGCTTCTGGCAAGGCTGCTTTTAGGTCTTGCTCTGCAGGGCCTGTGCCTGCTATCACAAGTTTTAAATCTGGGATGATTTTTTTCGCTTCGTTCATGATTTCAGGCAAATCAAAAATGCCTTTCTCACGACTTAAACGGCAAGCCAAAAACAGTACCGGCGTATCGTCATTAGCATCACTAAATAAACTGGATTTTTTAATGGGTGTCACATACGACTTTTTAGCTTGTGTATGGTGCGCAGTCAGGTGAACACAATCTTCTGAAAGCTCCATCTGCGAGCCCGTTAACCAAGCTTGGTGATCTGTATTTAATACAAACACACCCTCGTATTGGTGATACAAGGTTCTTAAGGCACGGCGAACACGGTCACTCTGGTGCTGGTCCAACCCTGTGGTGTGTTTAATAAAGTCCACCCAGTCTGTGTGCATAAAGAAATAACTGGGCACGTTAAACATGTATTTCAAAAACAACGATACAAACGCCATAGGGCCTTCGGTTGAACACACAACGCGGTCGTAACCCCCTTCATAAAAGATGCGGGCAATTTCCAACAAATTAGGAATGCGAATAGGCTGCTGTGGATAACCTGGCACTGCAAACGTGGTAATGGGTTTAACCACATGCAGATGAGGCTCGCTTGCTAGGTCATCGTGACACACTAAAAAATCGATGGGTAAGTCACGATCCTGAATGTCTTTTAATTTGCCTGACAGTGAATTAGACACACCGTTTTTATCACGCAACGTATCGGTTAAATACAGGGCCCGTTTAGGGTGGTCTTGCGAGCCTATCTTTTTAGCGAAGCTATTTAATAGATCACGGTTTTGATACAAAAGCCGAGTACTGGCTAAATTAGAACCCACCAACAACAGCATAATAAATAGCGGGAACGCCAAATCGTCCATGAGTTTACCCACTTTAAAGTGGCTCATGTTTTTCTGTCCGCCGCCGCCAAATATCAATGCACTGATTTGGCTGGGGATTTCGAATTTTTCAATGATCTGTTCTGTAGAAAACCCTTGCATTAAATCTGCACTTAATACATCTGACTTTTCAAGGCGTTCAATAATTAAGTGGCTAACACGGGTAAACATGTCTGTTAACGACTGGTTAACCGTTTCAATGTATTCCTGTGGGCTGCCTTTTTTACTGATAGCAATGCGCTCAAGATGCTCTACACAGAACTTATAATCCTTTGGTACCTGCCATTTAAATAGCTTGCTCAGTTTTTTACCTCGTAAGGCACCATGAATAAAATCAAAAAACTTACTGGTGTTTTTATTTTTCTGCATTTCAAGCAGCAAGTTACTAATGGCCAAGCAGGCCATTTTGTCTTTTAAGCTGCCACGGTGCAGCATCATGCGCATCAAACCAGGGTCTTCGATGTTAGTCGCCACCTGAGAGAAATAATCCAATAAGGCAATGTTCAGCTTGTGGTTCTCGGCCACATTACCAAATGGGGCGATATGGCCCAGCTTGATGGCTTCCAATGCTAGTTCGCTTGGGCTTTGTGTTAATAACCTTTGTTTTAAGTTAGGCACCCAAAGTTTAGAACCACACTGGCCAGCAAAAATCCCCATGTGATCGTCAGAACCACCGGTGAGAATTTTTGGCGCATCAGGGTCTACGGCAAAGTCCGCTGGGTTTAAATTATGTTTAAGGGCATAGGCTTTTATTTTTTGCGGGGTAAGCCCTTGCACCCAATTAAGGGTTAATACTGATTGCCACACATCACGCTGACCATTCATCACTTCAAAGCGCATAAACATAACCGCCAGTTTTTCAAACAGGCTCATGTCTATTTTGTCGTTAGAGGTATAAAAATAAAGTGGATGAGGCAAAATCACTGGGATATCGTTTTGTGTGGTGTAACGCAAAAACTCATACACATTGTGACGTTTTTCATTTAATACCAGCTCTTGTTCACGGCTAAAGCCGTAGGTTAAAACATGCAGGTATAAATCATATTCTGCAAAGTGGCAGGTGAACTCCGCCGCCGACAATACGTCTTTGCCTTTATCCATCATCTCCCAGCATGAACGGGCATTATTGTGGTTAGTGACGGTAAACACATCACAGCCCTGTTTTTTTACACACTTTCTAAGCTGTTTTGTTTTAAGCCAAGTCTCTGGCAATCTAAGAATGCGACCCCATAATTCATCTGGCACATCACTGTTGTAATCGTGACAGTGCAAATCTATGGTTAAACATTCGTCTTCAGGATAGCGATTAGCTTCGCGCAATAAGTATTGATTTAACTCTCGATACAAACTATCGCGAAAGCCACTGACATGATTCGTACGATTTATATCAATCATAACGACTGCCCTCTTTGCTCTATATTATTAACGTGTTTGTATTGTTTAGATGAAGATAGTGCATTAAGAACAGGGAACCTGGCTTTAAGCACATCTATTAACATCATGCGTTTAATGGCTTTATTACTCAGTTGTGCACCCTGCCACCACCAACCATCTGCTTGCATTTGTTTGCATGCGGCGATGAATTTATCCACCACTTCGCTAAAGTCTTGATCTGTGTAGGCAAGGCTCATAATAAACCGCCCTGTGCCAGTCCAACTTAATTCAAGGCCGTGGGCACGCAGATAAAATTGCAGCATCCAGTTATAACGGCTTGGTACTGTGTACTGAACCGATAACACAGAATGCATGTGGGCCATATAAATGGGCAGGCCTTCATCTTGTAAGCGTTTATTCATGGTGTTAACACGTGATACCCACTGTAATTCAGACCTTGCATACACTTGTTCGATGGCTGGTGTTTGAATGCGCTGTAAAAATTCACTCATGGCACCCATCACATAAGGGTGAGAGTTAAACGTGCCGCGGGCAAAAGAGATATTTGCTGGTGCGTCTTCTTTAAAGCGTTTCATTAATGCATGAGAGCCGCACACTGCGCCAATAGGAAAGCCGCCCCCTAAGGTTTTTCCGTATGTGACCATGTCAGCATTAATATCGAAGTATTCTTGCGCACCGCCTTTGGCCAAACGAAAACCAGTGAATACTTCGTCAAAAATTAAAACAATGTTTCGGCGTGTACACACATCACGAATTTGTTTTAACCAAAGGCTATATTGCTCACGATTTAAATCACTGCTGCGCGTGCTGCCAATTAATGTGGCATCCCCTGGTGCATCTTGATTGGGGTGAAACGCCTGCATGGGGTTAATCAATACACAGGCAATGTCATTGCGTGTATCCAATACGTTTAAGCTGTTTTCGCTCATGTCGGCTAAGGTATACACGTCATCGGTTTTTCTTTGATTACCTATGCCCACTTGCACCCCGTCCCACCAGCCGTGGTATGAACCACAAAAACGAACTAAATGGGAACGGCCAGTGTGGTAACGGGCTAAACGCACCGCTTGCATAACGGCCTCTGTGCCTGACATATGAAAAGACACTTCTTCTTTATTTGAAATGGCTTTTATGGTGTCTACGTTTTCTTTTATGACTGGGTGGTAAGCCCCCAGTACTGGCCCTAGTGCTTGAACTTTTTCAATGCCCTTGGCCATGCACTCTTTGTAAAAGTCATAACCAAATACATTCACACCGTAAGAGCCCGAAAGATCGTAGTACCAGTTACCGTCTAAATCTTTTACTTTCACACCGGAAGAGGCTTCGCATACAGAACCCAGCTTTAACTCTTTGGCTAATAACTTTCTGTACGGAAACGGCACCTTATGAGCGCTGGTGAAATCCACATCGGATATTGAAGAGGCCATTGATTGTGAAAACTCACTGGTTTTAAGCGTATTCTTTTGAATTTTTTGCGTTAATACAGAAAGACCTTTTTGTCTTTTATCAGCCACGTCCTCTGGGGCGCCATCACTGTTAAAAAAACGCGATTCATCGTACTCGAAATATTTTAATAATTTGGCAACACGGCGAGACATTTTTGAATGGCCACGTAAAGAGGGGTGCTTGGCACGTGATAAGCGTAATCGAATTAATATTTTTTTTGCTAAAATTAAACCTATTACGGCCAAAAGAATATAAGCCAAATTTAAGTCTGTCATGAGATCACCGTATAAATTCAATCACTCGAAGCTAACAAGTAAATATGAAGGATTTATGACGGAGAAAACAAAGGTATAAATTGTCTAATAATAAATTTTTTAATAGTTAAAGTTTTAAAAGTTAAATTTAAAAAGCACTTAGATACCTCACTATATGACACTTAAATGACAAGAAGCTCATTCACTTCAAAAGTGATATTTTTGAACTAGACTTCCCCAATGTATAAACATAAATAGCGCGCTAATATGACATTCATATTTCAGCTGCATGACATTTATTGTTTTCATAAAATAATGATTTAAAAACCCCAACCACTAATAACAATCGTTTGTTTAAATGAGGATAATCAACATGAATAAAACCCAAACTTGGTCGCAATTTTTACGTGGTGCCTCAATCATGAATATTGCCATTTGGGTTTATGTGTTTTTCATGTGTTTACAGGGCGGCAATGCCAATTATATACAAGCGGGTTTATCGGCTATTTATGTGGGGGTTTGTGCGTTTCGTTCTTTTTATCCCAGAGTCGATTTAGAGAGATACTGCCTGCATGACAGCCCGTTATCCTCCATTGCATTGGGTCGCAGTTTAGCCACCTTGGCTGAAATTACCTTTAGTATTCAGTGCGCTATTATCATTTACCAGCTTGGTGTTTTTATAGAAGCGCCGTGGATTGTAATTATTTCTTACCTAGTGGTGCCCATTATTGTGCTTGCACAAGTATTTTGTTGGTATGCCACGTTGACCATTAATCATGTTTGGCACGGCCTAGAAGAATTAGCTTGGGTGGTAATGATTGTATTGGCTGGCGCCTGTTTGATCGCCGGCTTTGGTGAGCTATCGGGTTCACAAACTTGGGTCATGAGCATTGGTTTAATTGCCTGCCTTGCCAGCTTGTATGTAATGTTAGCAGTGGATGTGCCCATGTATTTCTCTAGAGCAAAAGAAGCGCGCGCCGCAGGGGTTGCCACCTTGACCATGCACCAAGGTATTCAAGATTCATTGCGTCGGCGCATTCAAACCTACGACTGGCGAATCTGGAAAAAAGAAGTGTTATGGATGAGCAGCTATTTCACCCTAGGTGTGTGGTTAAGCATTGCCATGATGCTGGTAAACTTTACTCCATAAAAGATTAATTATTCATAAGCATTAGTTCGCCCGCATCTAATGCTTATTGTTTTTATTCACTATTCTATTATGCCCTGCCACACCCCTTCTTAATATTTTTCATAATTCACTCTACTTTTTCAGTTTAACATTTCTGTCTTATTTCTAATTTATGGTGCTTTGAGTGTTTCAAAACTTAGCAGCGAAATGGGAACGATATGAAAATTTCAATCTTTGGCACCGGTTACGTGGGCTTAGTCCAAGCGGCTGTTTTAGCGGAAGTGGGCCACGACGTATTATGTGTGGACATTAACGAAGATAAAATTAACAACTTAAAAAATGGCATCATAGATATTTACGAACCAGGACTTGAACACATTGTTAAAGATTGCCACGCCAATGGTTCTCTTAATTTTACTAGCGATCCTCTTATAGGCGTACAGCACGCCAGTGTGCAATTTATTGCAGTAGGCACTCCTGCCGATGAAGATGGCTCTGCGGATATGCAATACGTGCAAGAAGTGGCGCGCACCATTGCCCTAAACATGGATGACTATAAAGTCATTATTAATAAGTCCACCGTGCCAGTGGGCACGGCCCACAACGTAAAAGACTTAGTGAGCCAACAACTAGCCGAGCGAAATGCCAACATTGATTTTGATGTAATTTCTAACCCTGAGTTTTTAAAAGAAGGGGCGGCCATTAAAGATTGCCAAAAACCAGACCGCATAATAATTGGCTGTGAGACCGATAAAGGCGAAGCCATTATGCGCGAGGTATACGCCCCGTTTAACCGCAACCATGAAAAAATCATGATGATGGACCTACGCAGTGCGGAATTAACCAAGTACGCGGCTAACGGCATGCTGGCCACAAAAATATCTTTCATAAATGAAATTGCCAACCTTGCTGAAAAACTGGGGGCGGATATTGAACACGTGCGCCGCGGTATTGGCTCTGACGGACGCATTGGTTACCACTTTATTTATGCGGGCTGCGGTTATGGTGGTTCGTGTTTTCCTAAAGATGTAAAAGCCTTGGTGAACACCGCACAAGCGGTGGACTACAACCCCACACTGTTAAAAGCCGTTGAAGGGGTTAACTTACAGCAAAAGCAGTCTTTGTTTAGAAAACTAGAAAACACACTGGGTGTATTAAAAGGCAAAACCATTGCCATTTGGGGTTTGGCGTTTAAACCAGAAACCAATGACATGCGCGAAGCCAGCAGCCGAGTATTAATGGAAGCACTGTGGGCCGCCGGAGCAAACGTACAAGCCTACGACCCTCACGCCAATCAAGAAGTAATGCGTATTTATGGCCAACGTGATGATCTGTTATTACTGAACAGTAAATACGATGCCATTAAAGGGGCCGATGCATTAATGGTAGTAACAGAGTGGAAAGAATTTAAAGCCCCCGACTTTGATGAAGTGAAAAAACAATTATTAAACCCGCTGATCATTGATGGGCGTAATTTATATAACCCTGCCTTAATGAAAGAACAAGGTATTCAGTATTACGGCGTGGGCCGTGGTCAATCTATTGTTCAGCAGGCGCTATAAACCATGAAAATTAATATTACGGCGTTGCTTGTTCTTGCTCCATCAACCAGCTTTGCAAAGGAGGCATAAACCATGAAAGCGATTATTCCCGTTGCCGGTTTAGGCACACGCATGCTGCCCGCCACAAAAGCCATTCCTAAAGAAATGTTGCCCATTGTGGATAAACCCCTGATTCAATACGTTGTGAACGAAGCCATTGCCGCAGGCATTAAAGAAATTGTGCTGGTTACTCACTCCAGTAAAAACAGCATTGAAAACCACTTTGATACCAGCTTTGAATTAGAAGCCACATTAGAGCTGCGAGTAAAACGCCAACTGCTTGATGAGGTGCGTAAAATTTGCCCCACGGATGTAACCATCATGCACATTCGCCAAGGTGAAGCGAAAGGCTTGGGTCACGCTATTTCATGTGCACGACCGTTAATAGGCAACCAGCCATTTGTGGTGATGCTGCCAGACGTATTAATTGACGACGCCGCCTGTGATTTAGAAACTGAAAACTTAGCCGACATGATTAACCACTATAAATGCAAAGGCGTGAGCCAAGTAATGGTAGAAGGCGTGCCCCTTGAGCAAGTGAATCAATACGGCATTGTGGATATTTTAGGAGCGCAACTTAAACCCGGAGACGCCATGCCCATGGTGGCCATGGTAGAAAAACCCGCACTTGAATCCGCCCCATCCAACCAAGCGGTGGTGGGCCGCTATGTTTTATCCAGCGCCATATGGGATATTTTAGACTGCACACCGGTGGGTGCTGGCGGCGAAATACAATTAACCGACGCCATTGACCGCTTGATGAAAAGTGAAACCGTAGAAGCCTACGCCATGAAAGGCAAAAGCCATGACTGCGGCAGCAAAGTGGGTTATATGTTAGCAAACATGGAATATGGATTGCGCCACCCAGAAGTGAGTGATGCACTGACGCGCTTTATGGATAAAAGCGCCCGCGTAGAAAAAGAACCCGCTTAGTAAACATTGCATTAGGTTTATAGGGCAACCGCCCTATAAACCGGCTCAGCCCTATTTAAACTCAACCGTCACTGACACACCATGATCAATCAGCTTTTGTCTTAAACGATAAATCACCGCACCGTAAGACATAATAGGTAAGTCCTCGAACTCTGGATGCGCATCGTATAAATCGTCTTCATCAATAAAACGATACAACACCACAGATTCCTGCGGATTGGCTTTAAACGCCTCAAACATAGTGTTTGCTGTATCTGAAATCAATTGATCAATGCCCGCCACCTGATCGAATACATCCTGCGGTACTTTCTTTTTACCGGACTCCCATTTACGAATAGAACGCTCATCCACATCGATCACTTTAACTAGGGTGGAAATAGAAAGGCCAACGGCCTCTCTTAGAGTTTTGAATTCTGCTGCGCTCATAGGTGACTACTCGGATAATTTAGAAAGGTGGTTTTGGGTGCTATGCATCATACAGGAGTTTGGGTGAGATTATTTTAACAATTACCAGTAAGACCCAGTTAACAGCCTAACTAGATTTTTGGCGGATGGCTGGATTTATTATGTGCTTTTCATTGACTGCATTTCTTTATACCAGTCATATTTAATGGAATTAAGCATAATCTTTTCATTTATTTCCTTATAACACCTTTCCATTCGGCCTTTATTTATGAAAGATTTATGTTTTTTTTGAATCGCTGAGATCCGGTTATTTACGTATATATGGTTTAAGTTAACTTTTTTAGATATTTTCAATTCCAAAATATCATGATTAAAATCAGATTTGGTTTCGTAATATTTTATAGATCTAGTTTCAATATTGAGAATAAAATATTTTGGCTGATCGCTTAATATTATTTTTTGTGGGTCTGTATTTGGACACCTAGGTAACTGTACACCTACAACAAAATCATCAACCTTTTTAAAATCTACGACATGATTTGAAATTAGCATCCTATCGTTCGATGAGATGTAATCAAAATCAGAATGCCCCCCGTACATGTAAGCAAATCCATTCCCCAACTCTTGAACACCGTAGGAACTCAACATAAAATAAAAACAACCTACGAAGCTTAAAGGTAATGAAAAAACACCTATAACTTTTAACAGCCTCATTAGGACTCCTTATATTCACATACGCCTAAAATTGCAGCGAGCTTTGCTTGTCCGTTACTAGGCCTTCTTAGTCTATTATTGACAATTCACAAGCGTGTTCTTTTACGTAAGAACGTAATTTTTTATGGATCTCATCATAGATTTCGAAATATCGGCCATCTATATCACTCTCGATTTGCCTTGAAGCAGGTTCAATTTCTAGTTGTTTTCTTGTACTTTCGACTGTTTTATGAAAATTTGAAAATAGTACTACTGCGTCTTTAAATAACTCAATTGCTTCATGATAACCAAGTAACTCAAGCCCTTTAATAACTCTTGAGTAGAGTTCCTTACGAGGATAGCAACCGAAACAGTCTATATTTCTTGAGAAGTATTGTGTGAGGCTTCCATTATCAGTATCTGACTGCCAATCTACAACAGCATATAAATTAAGTAATTTCTCTGATACTTCGCCCTTCCTAGCTTTATAAGCAGGTACGAAAGAAAATATAGCATGTTCTATTTCATAACCTTGAACACATGAAATAAGTTCTTCATTAAACATTCTTTCATATATGAAATCTGGCAAAGTATCATTATTAGTGCGAATTAGTTCATTTATTGAATTAAAGTTATCTCCTGTGCAAAAGTATTTAAAATCTATCTTCTTTCCCTTAAATTTGATATCAAAGTGATAAATAGGACCACGCTCTAATTCAGTAGATATTTTTTTGAGCTTAAATAGTAAATCAGAAAAATCATCACCATCAGCATTTTTTAATTGATCTAATAATTCTGTGATACAACGCCTTTCTTTTTTGAATAAGCCTGACGTCCAATCACCTTTGTGCCCCACATATCCACGTCCAAAGTCACAACTTATTTCTCCATTAGGAAACTTTCCAAGGTTGCCGCTAAAGATTAAATTCTTTATCGAGTTCTCTATGCCTTCGATTTCTTTCATCTCTTTTCCCTTAAGGCTAACAGTTTATTCAACAACGTCCGACGCTTTTGCAGGGCTCCTTTTATGGCCCTAAATATAAATCATTGAATAATGAGGATTTAATCACCCTAGGTCAATGTGCACCCTATATTTTACGTCTCCCGACTGAATAACATATTTAACGATTACTGGACGTCTTTTAAAACTTAAACAAAAACGTTTCGATACCAATAGGAAATAAAATTGCACTGATCACTTCCGTCGAACTGGAGGCGAACGCCAACTAAAATCTTTAGAAAATATACAAGATGGCAGTGAGCCGTGTGAGACACGAGGGGGTTGGGGATACCTCCCCAAAAGGAGAAAAGATCTGGCTTTGATTGTGAAGCTTAAAACCACCAGCCAATCAAAAACCAAACCCCAGAAACGCAAAAAGCCGAATCATAAATGATTCGGCTTTCTTAGCTAATAATGAATGAACCAAAGCCCATTCACTATTCTCAATTAAGGCTAACTTAGAACTGGAAGTGTTCTTCAGCAAGATCCATAAGAGAGTCTGCACCAGCAACCATGCTTTCAGCGTGGAAGTTAGTACGTGGCAAGATACGTGCGAAGTAGAAGCGAGCTGTAGTTAGCTTAGCTTTGTAGAAATCTTCTTCGTCAGTACCGTTAGCAAGTGCAGTTTGTGCCACTTTAGCCATTTTAGCCCATAGGAACGCAAGCGTTACGTAACCAGAGTACATTAGGTAATCAACCGATGCAGAACCTACTTCGTCACGGTTCTTCATAGCAGACATACCAATCTTCATGGTTAGGTCGCCCCACTCTTTGTTCATTTCAGTTAGCTTAGCAACTAAAGGCGCTAGCTCTTCGTTTTCAGCTTCTTCTTTGCAGAAACCGTGAACAAGTTTAGTGAAGTTTTTCAGGCTTTGACCCTGAGACATAAGTACTTTACGGCCTAGAAGGTCAAGTGCTTGGATACCAGTAGTACCTTCATAAAGCGTAGAGATACGAGTATCACGTACGATTTGCTCCATGCCCCACTCAGCGATGAACCCGTGGCCACCGTAAACCTGAACACCGTGGTTAGCAGATTCTAGACCCGCTTCTGTTAGGAATGCTTTAGCGATTGGCGTTAGGAAACCTAACATTTCGTCAGCTGCTTTTTTCTCTTCTTCGCTGTTACCGTGATGAACGATATCATTTTGTTGAGAAGTTAAGTAAAGAAGCGCACGGCCACCTTCAGCAAATGCTTTTTGAGTTAGAAGCATTTTACGAACGTCTGGGTGAACGATGATTGGATCCGCTACTTTATCAGGCGCTTTAGGGCCAGTAAGTGAACGCATAGCTAGACGGTCTTTCGCGTAAGTTAATGCGCCTTGGAAAGAACCTTCAGCAGCCGCAACACCTTGTAGTGCAGTACCGATACGTGCAGTGTTCATGAATGTGAACATGCAGTTTAGACCTTTGTTTTCAGGTCCGATCAACCAGCCTTTGGCTAGGTCGAAGTTCATTACGCAAGTAGAGTTACCGTGGATACCCATTTTGTGTTCGATAGAACCACAAGTAACAGTATTACGATCGCCTACAGAGTTGTCATCGTTCACTAGGAACTTAGGTACGATGAACAAAGAAATACCTTTAGTACCTTCTGGCGCACCAGGAAGACGAGCTAGAACGATATGTACGATGTTGCCTGACATGTCGTGCTCACCGGCAGAGATGAAGATCTTAGTACCAGAGATAGAGTAAGAACCGTCTGCGTTTGGCTCAGCTTTTGTTTTAAGAATACCAAGGTCAGAACCACAAGCTGGCTCAGTAAGACACATAGTACCTGTCCATTCACCGCTAACTAGCTTGTGAAGGTAAGTTTCTTTTTGCTCTTCTGTACCCCAACGAGTGATGGTGTTCATCGCGCCGTGAGATAGACCTGGGTACATGCCCCAAGACCAGTTAGCAGTACCAACCATCTCAGACATTACGATGCCTAGAGATTCTGGAAGGCCTTGGCCGCCGAATTTTTCGTCGTGTGTCATTGAAGGCCAGCCAGCTTCTACAAACTGCTCGTAAGCTGCTTTAAAGCCAGTAGGTGTTGTTACAGAGCAATCATCGTGACGAGTACAACCTTCTTGGTCGCCCACTGCGTTTAGCGGTGCGATTACGTTTTCACAGAATTTTGCGCCTTCAGTGATGATGGCATCAACCATATCAGGAGTGGCAACTTCAGCAAATGCAGGTAGGTTTGCATAGTGAGCTGGCATTTCTAGCAGTTCGTCAGCTACGAATTTAATATCACGTAGGGGGGCTTTATATTCTGGCATGGTAACCTCTTTTAGGCCTATGGCTCTCTCATTAACAAGTCAATGGAGCCGTTTATAGTTCAATTAAAAACCCCTAAAACAGGGGCTTTCTCTCAATTTGCCGGTGTTCAGCTGCACTCAGACGACACAGCTCCGACATAAACTTCAAACAAGTGTTTGAAACATACGTTTGCTCGCAACTATTGTCAAGCTTAAACCTGACTCAAACTGGTCAAATAAAAACCAAGTATAGGTCAAATTGGGCAAGTTCAAGGCGCAAGCCGTCCATTAGTTAATTCAAGGGCATTAATGGGGCATTCTCCATGTGAAAAGTGCCAAATTGCACTTTAAATGTGCCATTTATTTGCAGCTGAAAAAGCCTTCAAACAGTGTGCTCAAGCCATAGTTTTATGACTTGTAAGTACATTTACGTCCACGAGGCCAAATTGGATTTTGCCCAATCTAAATATCTCTTCCTTTATCTTTATATGGGGGGAGCGTTCTGAGCGCGCCATTGGTCTTTGTAACGTCCGTTCAAGCATTGTCTATTCATGCCACCCACAAAGCCGAGTTCATTGAGCGCGCCATTGGTCTTTTTAACCGCCATTCAGGCATTGTCTATTCATGCCACCGTTAAAGGCGCTTCTGGCCATTGGTCATTAATTCACCCCAGCGTTAGAGTAAGGCCAGCTATAAAAATGGGCTGCATGTGAGTTGAACGCAGCCGCGATTAACATTTACGACCAAGATTGTTATTAAAAAAATAAAAAGGAAAGGGTTCCAACATGAGCACAGATGCATTTATTTACGACGCCATCCGCACCCCGCGCGGTAAAGGCAAAAAAGACGGTTCCTTACATACGGTTAAACCTGTCTCTTTAGTAGTGGGTTTAATGAAGGCGCTGGAAGAACGTAACCCAACGCTGAACACTGAAAAAATTGAAGACGTGGTATTAGGCTGCGTTACCCCTGTGGGCGACCAAGGTGCGGACATTGCCAAAACCGCCGCATTAGCCGCCGACTGGGATGAAAAAGTATCCGGCATGCAGCTTAACCGCTTTTGTGCCTCTGGCCTTGAAGCTGTGAACACCGCGGCCATGAAAGTGGCTTCTGGCTGGGAAGATTTAGTGGTGGCCGGTGGCGTTGAATCCATGAGCCGCATTCCAATGGGCAGTGATGGTGGCGCGTGGGCATTGGACCCAGCCACCAACATGCACACCAACTTTGTGCCACAAGGTGTGGGCGCCGATTTGATCGCCACACTGGAAGGCTTTAGCCGCGCTGACGTAGACGCTTATGCAGCAAACTCACAAGCCAAAGCCGCCGCTGCACAAAAAGCCGGTAAGTTTGATAAGTCGCGCATTCCGGTTACCGACCAAAACGGCATCACCATTTTAGATAATGATGAATTCATTCGTGAAGGCACCACAGCTGAAATGTTATCTGGCCTTAAGCCGTCTTTCCAAATGATGGGCCAAATGGGCTTTGATGACAGCGCCAAATTAAAATACCCAGAAGTAGAAGAGATCAATCACATTCACCACGCCGGTAACTCATCAGGCATCGTAGATGGTGCGGCCCTTGTATTAATTGGTAATGAAAAAATCGGTAAAGAGCTAAACCTTAAACCGCGCGCCCGTGTGGTAAGTGTTGCGCTTACCTCTACTGACCCAACCATTATGTTAACCGGCCCAGCCCCAGCTGCACGCAAAGCATTAGAAAAAGCCGGCTTAAGCGCAGAAGACATTGACCTGTATGAAGTGAACGAAGCGTTTGCCTCTGTGGTGATGAAGTTCCAAAAAGAATTAAACGTGCCAGATGAAAAAGTAAACGTAAACGGCGGCTCTATTGCTATGGGCCACCCATTAGGTGCCACGGGCGCCATGATTTTGGGTACGTTATTGGATGAACTAGAAGCTCAGGAAAAACGCTACGGGCTAGCCACATTATGTGTAGGCGGTGGTATGGGGATCGCTACCATTATTGAGCGAGTTTAAATATTGGGAGCTAGTTGCGTTGCCATAACATCGTTATAAATTTTATCGGAGTTGTCACTAATTTGTCTGGAACAAATTAGTCCCGCTGAAAGCGGACCCGAAGGGCGAAGTATAGGATTTACGGAGTATTTATGTGCCATAAACGCCGCACCCTCAAAAATTTATGCCTTGCTCTGGCGGCCTCACTTACGCTCCATAGCAAACGTTTACCTTTATTAAAAAACAGTAAATATTGGTTTGAGATTTACTGATAATAAAAAATATTAATAGGACAAAGAAAATGAGTGAAGCTATTAGGTTTGAGAAAGACTCAGACAACATTGTAACGTTGACCATGGACATGCCGAACCAAAGCGCAAACACCATGAACAAAGATTTCCGTGAAGCTATTTTGGCCATTGCGGACCGCATTGAAAATGAGATCAATGACATCAGCGGTGTGATTTACGCATCCGCGAAAAAAACCTTTTTTGCCGGTGGTGATTTAAACGAGCTGATTCAAGTTAAAAAAGAAGACGCTGCTGAGTTTTTTGCCATGGTGCAAAAAATCAAAGCGCCGTTACGTAAAATTGAAACCCAAGGCATTCCTGTTGTGGCCGCTATTAATGGCGCGGCATTGGGTGGTGGTTTTGAAATATGTTTATCGGCTCACCATCGTGTGGCCATTAACAACCCTAAAACCAAATTAGGTTTGCCAGAAGTAACATTGGGTTTATTACCCGGTGGTGGCGGTGTGGCCCGTATGGTGCGCTTATTAGGTTTGGAAGCGGCATTCCCATTTTTGCTTGAAGGCAAACAAGTGAACCCAGAGCGTGCACTTAAAGCCGGTTTAATTCACGAATTGGCAGAAGATGAAACCGATTTAATGGCCAAAGCCAAAGCCTTTATTAAAGCCAATAAAAAATCACAGCAACCTTGGGATGTGAAAGGCCATAAACTACCCGGCGGCGCCCCGTCTAATCCGGCGGTTGCACAAAAGCTGGCGATTATTCCTTCTATCCTTCGTCAAAAAACCAAAGGCTGCTACCCAGCCCCTGAGAAAATTTTGGCCGCAGCGGTTGAAGGCGCACAAGTAAACTTTGATGCGGCTTGCACCATTGAGTCTCGTTACTTTGTTGAGTTAACCACAAGCCAAGTAGCTAAAAATACCATTGGTACATTTTGGTTCCAGCTAAATGAAATCAAAGCCGGTGGTTCACGCCCTGATAATATTCCTGCGTACACCACCAAAAAAGTAGGCGTACTAGGCGCTGGCATGATGGGCGCGGGTATTGCCTATTCATCGGCCGCCCGTGGCATTGCGGTTGTATTAAAAGATGTATCACTGGAAGCGGCTGAAAAAGGCAAAGCCTATAGTGAAGGACTTTTGAAAAAGAAAGTCAGTAAAAAACGCATGACCCAAGAAAAAATGGATGAAGTATTAGCGCTGATTACCCCAACCGCTGACGCCAAAGATTTAAATGGCTGCGACCTCATCATTGAAGCGGTATTTGAAAACCGTGAACTAAAAGCCAAAGTCACTCAAGAAGCCGAGCAGCACATGCACGCTGAAGGTGTGTTTGCCTCTAACACTTCTACCCTACCCATTACCGGTTTAGCAGAAGCGTCTAAGAATGCGGCTAAGTTCATTGGCCTGCATTTCTTTAGCCCTGTGGACAAAATGCCACTGGTTGAAATCATCAAAGGCGAACAAACCGACGATGAAACATTGGCCCGCGCATTTGATTATGTACTGCAAATTAATAAAACCCCTATCGTTGTAAACGACAGTCGCGGTTTCTTTACTAGCCGTACCTTTGCCACTTACGTTGGTGAAGGCCTAGCCATGGTTGATGAAGGCATCAATGCGCAATTAATTGAAAGCGCAGCGCTGCAAGCCGGTATGCCAATTGGCCCATTAGCGGTGCAAGATGAAGTATCTTTATCGCTAAGTCGTAAAGTCACCAACCAAACTCGCACAGACTTAAAAGCCGAAGGTGTGGACATGCCTGTGACGCCATCTGAAAACGTCACCAATCGCATGATCGATCAGTTTGAGCGTGAAGGCAAAGCGGCGGGTGCTGGTTTTTATGACTATCCAAAAGGGGGTAAAAAGAAACTGTGGAGCGGTTTGAAAGATCATTTCAATAAAGGCACACAAATCAGCGTAACCGATGTGCAAGAGCGCCTGTTGTTCCGCCAAGCATTGGAAACTTTACGCTGTTACGAAGAAGGTGTACTAACCAGCGTGCGCGATGCCAACATTGGCTCTGTATTTGGTTTAGGCTTTGCCCCTTGGGCTGGCGGTGCTATCCAATACGTTAACCAATACGGCGTGCGTAAGTTTTATGAGCGTGCGCAAGAGCTGGCCACGGTCTACGGCGTGCGCTTTGCACCACCGGCTATATTAGCCAAACAAGCTGAAAGCGATGAAGCGTTTGTTTAAATCCTAAACACAGCAACATAAAAAGCCCCCTTGCTTAGGTTAGCCAAGGGGGCTTTTTTATGGCCTAATCAAAAGCAGCATTTCAAATAAAGCACGCACCATGACAACTGACCACACTGGCAAGCTCAAGCAATTATTTCAATTTGATCAATTCCGTCTCGGCCAAGGTCAGGTGGTGGATCAGCTATTACAAGGGCAAAGCTCGTTAGCCATATTTCCCACGGGCTCTGGCAAGTCGCTATGCTATCAATTTACCGCCACGCAGCTGCCCCATTTAACCTTGGTGGTATCGCCTTTATTGGCGTTAATGAAAGACCAATTGGATTTTTTAAAAAGCAAAGGCATTGCCGCGGCCAGTTTGGATAGCACCTTAAGTGCGGATGAGTACCAGCAAGTGATGCGCGACGTGCGCAACAATAAAACCAAGATTTTAATGGTATCGGTGGAGCGCTTTAAAAATGAGCGTTTTCGAGAGTTCATCAATGCCGTGAACATCTCGATGTTAGTAGTGGATGAAGCCCACTGTATTTCAGAATGGGGCCATAACTTTCGCCCGGATTATTTGAAGCTGCCCCTTTATTGCCAACAATTAAATATTCCATTGGTTTTATTGTTAACCGCCACGGCCACCAAAAAAGTAAAATTAGACATGGCAAAAAAGTTTGCCATTGAGCCAATGCATATTGTGCAAACGGGTTTTTATCGCCCTAACTTAGACTTAACCGTATTGCCGGTAAAAGAGTTTGATAAAAAGCAGCAATTAAGTGAGTTAATCAAACAGCAAAATGGCCCGGGCATTGTTTATGTGACCTTGCAACATACTGCAGAAGAAGTGGCCCAGCATTTAAATTCAGCAGGCATTAATGCGGCTCCTTACCATGCTGGTTTTGAATCGGACAAACGCCAACAGATACAGCACGACTTTATGAATGACCGCGTGCAAGTGATTGTGGCCACCATTGCCTTTGGCATGGGCATCGACAAAAGCAACATTCGTTTTGTTATGCATTATGATTTACCCAAAAGCATTGAGAATTACAGCCAAGAGATTGGGCGCGCAGGGCGAGATGGCCAAGGCTCACAATGTTTGACCCTTGCTAACTTAGATGGCCTGCATACGGTTGAGAATTTTGTTTATGGTGACACGCCAGAATTAAGCGCCATAGACACGTGTTTAGAGTCCATAAAAAAACAAAAAGAGCATGGTCAATGGGAGGTGCAAATCATAGGCTTTGCCAATGAATGCAATATTCGCCAATTGCCCATGAAAACATTATTGGTGCAATTAGAACTGTTGAATATCTTAACCCCTAAATACAGTTACTACGCCGAATTCAAATATAAGTTTTTAACCCCTATGCAAGATATTTTGGATAGCTTTGAAGGGGAACGTAAAGCCTTTTTACAATCTATATTTGATACTAGCCAACATAAAAAAGTATGGTCAAACATTAATTTTGACGCCCTATTCACTCAGTATAAAACCGAGCGCAGCCGTGTGGTTACTGCGTTATCGTACCTAGAAGAAAAACAGCACATTGAATTAAGCACCGGCCGCATGACAGAAGTGTTTGCCGTTAATGAAGATAACCTAAACAACCCTGCATTAGCCCAGCAGCTATTTGATTACTTTAAAGATAAAGAAGAAAAAGAAATCAAACGCATTGCCGCCCTTGTTAGGTTTTTTGAATTAGATAAATGCCTTAGCCATAACTTATCGCGATATTTTGATGATCAGAATAGCCCTGTGCAGTGCGGTCACTGCTCGGTGTGCCGCGGTCATGTGGCTAAATTAAGTTACAGTGAAGCATCCACTTGGCCAGACGATCAAACTCTAGTCTCTTACCTAAGCGGCCTTAAGCAGCACATACAAGACAAATCGAAAACAGAGCTGCATATTAGCCTTGAAAGCTACTGCCGTTTTTTAACCGGCATGAGCGTTCCCATGTTTGGCCGCTTAAAAGTACGCGCCTTACCTGGGTTTTCCAGCTGTGAAAGCCTGCGTTATGAGCAGGTGAGACAAAAGGTTGAATCATTATTAGGCCATGTTTGATAAAGCTTAATGATGACACTTTGTTTTAAGCTGTCAGTTTTCATCATTGTGCATTGCCAATAATTGGCCACAATCATGGGCTTTATGATTAGGAGTTGGACATGAGTGAATTAACAACAGAGCAACACTATCGCTGCCTTGAGAGCATGTACCAAGCGGCACCCATTAATGAGTTTTACAAACCTGTTATGACCGTCACTGACAGCCATGCCGTGATTGAAATTGAAGTGGGAGAAAAACACCAGCACAGCGCTGGCGCCATGCACGGCAGCGTGTACTTTAAAATGTTAGATGATGCGGCGTTTTTTGCAGCCAACTCACTAGAAAAAGATGTGTTTGTATTAACCACATCGTTTACTACTTATTTAACACGCCCTGTCACATCCGGTAAGATCCGCGCGCAAGGCAAAGTGGTAAACAAAAATAAAACCCAATTTATAGCCGAAGCCGTTTTATTTGACGAAGACGGCAATGACGTAGGCCGAGGCAACGGTATTTTTGTAAAAAGCAAAATGCCACTGGGCAGCGCCAAAGGCTACAATACTTAATGATTGAATGGCCGATCACAACGGCCATTAATCAAACAATATTATTATGAGCAAGTGTATTTATGAAAATTTGGGTTGATGCCGATGCGTGTCCTGTACCTGTTAAAGAGATGATTTTTAAAGCCGCCAACCGCACAGAGATACACACAACACTGCTGGCCAATCATTATATGAAAGTACCCCCCTCGCCGTTTATTAGCTTTACTCAGGTAAGCACGGGCTTTGATGTGGCTGATAATGAAATTGTGAAACTTTGCCAGGCTGGGGATTTAGTCATTACCTCTGACATCCCTCTTGCTGATGAAGTGATCTCTAAAGGCGCGTTAGCGTTAACCTCAAGGGGTGAGCTTTATACAAAAGATAATATTAAAGCCAAACTCAATATGCGGGACTTTATGGATACCATGCGTTCTAGTGGTATTGAGCAAAGTGGTGGCCAAGCGCCGTTTAACAATACAGATAAACAAGCCTTTGCCAATCAGTTGGATAAGATCATTGCTAAGGCTAAGCGTGAAATGGGGTGATGTGAGGTATAAATCGTAGTATGTCGTAGGCAGGGCAATGCCCGACAGACAATGTTTAAACTACCACCCCAACATAATATTTAAATTCTTTTTACGGAACATTGTCGGGCAGTGCCCGACCTACAACTTTGTTACATTAAAAATATAAAGCTTAATAGAAAATAATGAATAAAGAAAATTACTACTTTGAAAGCACTGATTCTTTGGCTCAATATTCTATATGGCTAATAGTGGCATTCATAGGTATACCATCCGCAGTAATCTTATTAAATTTCCTTTCATTAACTCAATTTATTTTCATACCAATATTTATTATATTTTTTACACTTGGACTTAGAGCATCAATTAAAGTCGAAGAAAAAGGTGTTTCAATTATTAAAAAATGGTATTTCATACCCTACAGAGTTTATAGGCACACTTATATTGATGACATTTGGTATGGTGGTGACTGGGGTGAAGCGGAGGGTGCTATGTGTATAGTTGTACAACTAGGATCAAAAGAAATAACAATGGGGACAAGAAAAAACATGAATAAATTGCATGATGAATTATGGCAGTATTCGGAGGGGTATAAATCTGAAAAAAACAATTAAATGCATAAAAAAGGGAGCCATTGCTAGCTCCCATCATGTTTATAGTTTTAATTTTTATAATTATTTACAGTTGTGTTTAAGTTTAGTCTTTACGTTTTACCGCAATAGCCAAGACACCGTCTTTAACTGACACACTTTGCAAATCATCCGCGTAAGCAGAAAAATCAATGCTGCTCACTTTAGCAGCGGTTGCCGGTGTGCTCACATCAATCACGTCCACTTTTTGTGTTTCTGCATTGGTCACAAACAGTTTTTTATCTTGTGGGCTGTAATCAACAATTTCAGCTGCACCGGTATCAAAACCACCTAGACTTAAACTGATCAGTTTTGTGGCACGGCCATCTGTTGCTAGCTCATATAGTGCAAGAGTTGAACTTAGCTCGTTAGCCACGGCTAGGTAATGTTTACTGTCTTGCTCAAACGCCACCATGCCTTCAGGCGCGAGATCACCTGCTGCCGTTGGTAAAGCGGTGTAATCTATATCATTAACGTATTCAACCATGGTAGATGCCGCTGGTGTGCTAATGTCATAAACAAACATGCCACCTTGTTTTTCTAAACCAATATACGCAAAGGTTTTATCGCCAATCTTATGAATGGCCAGTGCTTCAGGTTCAACACCTTTTTTAAGTGAGCGAGCATCAACCCCTTCAAAGAAAAACGCCGTATCGCCTACCATTTCATGTGGCACACCATCATCGACTAATTCCTGAATATCATCCGCGTCATCTGTATCATCTACACGGGTGTTAAAACTGGCGCTATAGTTAACGGCAATTTCTGCTTCGAATTCAGAACCGCTATCAAATACGCGTGCGCCGTCTGCGCTCCAAATGGTAAATGAGCGAGTGCCTGTCATATACAGTTCGTCATAAATACCATCGGTATTTTTACCTAGGTCTTTTAGCACTCGCAGTTTTTTAGCATCTGTATCTAATAAATCTGTTTGCAACTGAGCTGATAATAAAGAGTCTTCAGCGTCGTCTTCTAAGTCTTTGGCTTTTTCTAAATCTTCATAATCGCCATATTCACGATCATCCCCTTCATTGGCGGTCACATAATAATCTTGGCCAGCAATCGTTACCGCTTGCAGGGTATCTGGCATATACAAAGCAAAAATATTATCTGGGTTACCTACAACAGGGTTAGCAGCGCCGTCGTCGGTTATGTCCATGGCCTGATCTTTAATGGCAATCTTACCCAAAGACTTAACCTTGCTAATAGATTGAGTGGTTAAATCCACCATGGCCACAGCGTTGTTTTCTTGCAGTGTCACCCAAGCTTGGGTGCCTTGTGCATTCACCGCCACGTATTCTGGTTCTAGATCATGCTGTGCATCGCTGCCCGGTTTAATGCGTACATCCCCATCTAACATGTCATCGGTAAAGCCTAAGGTTTTAACATCCAGTACGGTTTTATCAGCGCTTAGGGTGATGATGCTAATAGAGCCTTCATCGTCCGCCACATAATCATCTTCTGGCTCACCTTCGTTAGCCACAACCAAAGAGGTGGCACTGGCAAACTCCACCATGTCTGGCAGATTGCCTACGTTTGCAGAATCAATGAATGCGCCTGCAGTGGTATAAAATAGAATTTTACCGCCGCCGATATCAGGATTAACAACCGTAACGGTTTTATCATCGGGTGTTGTTGCATCTGGAGAGTTACTGCCAGGCTCAGTTGCGCCTGGTGTAGTGTCATCATTTACCACTGGGTCGTTTGAGCTGCTGTCGTTACAGCCATACAGTGCAGTACAAATAGCAAGGGTTAGAATATTTGTTTTAAACGAACGTGATTTGATAGCTTGCTGCATTAAAAAATCCTCTTTTACATCATGAAATAAAAGAGGATTTAATCGAGCTTATATGACAAACATGATTAATTTGTATGACACTTCAATGAAAAAACTTTGAAATGAGACTTTTCACTGGGTTATTTATTTAACCACTTTATTAGTTTTAAGCTGGGCGATTTCATCTGTATTTAAACCCATTGTTTGCAGCACATGGATACTATCACTGCCCAATGCCGCACCCGTATTGTTTATGGCATTGCCTTTAAATATTGGATTGGCTAATTGTTTAATGCCATGGGACCCCGCCTCTGTTACCCAGCCTCTTTGTAATGCATGGGGCTGCTGACTGGCTTCGGAAAAACTTAATACCGGTTCCACACAGCAATCCAATTTTGCAAAAGCATCGCACCAATGCTCAAACGGTTGCGATTTAAACGCATCGCTAATGGCGCTTTTAAAGTGTGCTATGTCTTCTGGCTTTTGGCTGCCGGCTTTACTAATCAACGCTTTTAAATTTAAAGCATCACACAACTGCATTAAAAATTGCGGCTCTAAAGAGCCCACTGACATATAGCGGCCATCTTGCGTTTCATAATAATCATAAAAACTGCCGCCATTTAACATGGTGCTTTCTGCTTTTGGTTCCACCTGTCCACCTAAATAACCGGCGGCAAACATGGCATTTAAACTAAAGGCACAGTCCGTCATGCTGATATCCACATGCTGGCCCGCTTGTGTATTGCTGCGCTCTATTACCGCGGCCAATATGCCCATTACTGCATGATGAGAGCCACCGGCTATGTCTGCGATTTGCACGGCTTGCGGCACCGGTTTTTCTCCTGCACGGCGGCTGTAATCTGCAATACCCGATAGGGCTAAATAATTAATGTCGTGCCCTGCTCTGTCTTTTAACGGCCCTGTTTGGCCATAACCTGTGATTGAGCAATAAATAAGTTTAGGGTTTATGGCGTTTAGAGTTTCATAATCCAATCCTAAACGTGCCATCACACCCGGGCGAAACTGCTCCAGTACAATGTCATATTCTTGAATAAGGTCTTTAACAATTGTAATGGCTTCTGGCTTTTTTAAATCCAACGCCAGCGCCTGCTTATTACGATTTAAATAACTATGAGCGGCACTGTGGCCCGACTCATCAAGCGGCGGCAACGCCCTTACAAGGTCTGGGCGGGTTGGGGATTCTACCCTTAAAACCTCTGCCCCCATGTCGGCCAACATCAAACTGGCATATGGACCAGGCAGCAAGCCGGAGAAATCCAGTATTTTTAAACCTTTAAGGGGCTGACTCATGTGGGTGTCCGTTAATTATTTTTATTAATATGAATAGACTGTAACAGCGCCAAAGGGTTTAACCTATCACTTTAGCCACCATTAAAATTGGCATTATTTGACAGTTAAAAAACCGCTGAGAGATTTAAAGAAAAGCTGTGAAAATACTGTGAGAATTCACTATTACGGTTTGCCCCACCCATAGAAAGTGGCGCGCTTGTTTGTAAGTTAACATCCCATACTGCATTGATATTGTGATTAACCACAAACGATAACAACTGGCTATTATCGTTAAGGTTTAAAGCATAATTGATACTGAAGTTATTCTGGCTGCCTTCTAGGTAGTTTGCCCCAATAAACACATACTGCTGCGCAAGAAAATAAATGGCGTTTTTATTATTCACATTAAACGACGCGGCTCTATTTATGTAATCCAATTCAGTATCGCTGCCCAGCTCATTATAAAAATATTCCGCACTGATTAAAAAATCCGAAACGGTATTATCCAAGCCTAGGCTCAGGCGGTGTAAGTGTCTATTCGATTTGTTTTCATCTTTTATAAGGCTAAGCTCTTGCCACAGCCCCACATTATTTAAACTTTGCTGTAATGAGAGCGTCCATAAGGAATCTTTGTTTAGCTGCATGGCGGTTATTTCATATTCCATATCATGAACATGGCTTTTAAAACGCATAAAACCAGCGCTGCTTTTGTGGTTGTCACCTTGCACCCAAGCCATATCCAACACACTTAACATGCCCATGGGAAGTTCTAACCGCGCTGCATCTACCCCTTGGCGATAATCACTTTGTAGATTATTAAAACTCACCGGATACAGCACATCACTTTGCTGTGAAAAACGTGCAAT
>Ga0209712_10000131_pt1 | contig 63344 bp, 53 predicted proteins | sample ArcOceMetagenome_FD_187443 | JGI IMG/M metagenome (GOLD analysis project Ga0209712, IMG submission 187443) | Marine eukaryotic phytoplankton communities from Arctic Ocean - Arctic Ocean - Greenland ARC118M Metagenome (SPAdes) (version 2) | ecosystem: Environmental > Aquatic > Marine > Oceanic...
GATAATATACCCATTTGAGCAGCACAGTCCCAAAAGGAAAACGGATTTAAATTGAGAGGGTGGGGTGAATATTGAAACTTTTAGGCTGGACTTTTTAGGCTTTTTATGTAATTGAGCGTATAATAACCATGAGGTTTGTTGCCAATATGTTGCCAAGTAGGCAATAAAAAAACCGCAACGTCTTATTTATAAAGACATTACGGATTATTATAGTACCTCGAGTGGGAATCGAACCCACACTCCCGAAAGAACTGGATTTTGAATCCAGCGCGTCTACCAATTCCGCCATCGAGGCTATCGGATGACAAAAGTAGAAAATAATTTTCTTCTACCTAAAATAATCGCATTAAAGAGTGGCAGACCTAAAATTATTTATAAATTTGCATTCCCTAAAATAATGTTGAACAACAAATTAGGTCACGTGAAAACAGAAGCAAAAATTTTTAGTTGTACCCAAAGTGAAGTCCTTGCAAAAGAAATTGCAGCGATATTTGGAATTCCCATGGGCAAAGTTGCCTTTTCACATTATAGTGATGGTGAATTTCAACCTTCCTTTGAGGAATCGGTTCGTGGATCTAGAGTTTTTTTAGTAGGATCTACACATCCTAGTTCTGAAAACTTAATGGAACTTCTCTTAATGATCGATGCTGCCAAAAGAGCTTCGGCTCGTCATATCACGGCTGTAATGCCCTATTTTGGATGGGCTCGTCAGGACAGAAAAGACAAACCACGAGTTCCAATTGGAGCTAAACTTATTGCAAACCTTCTTGAAGCTGCCGGTGCAACCCGAATCATCACCATGGATTTACATGCAGATCAGATTCAAGGATTCTTCGAAAAACCAGTAGATCATTTATTCGCATCTACGATTTTTGTGCCTTATGTAAAATCATTGAACCTAGATAATCTTACGATTGCTTCTCCAGATATGGGTGGTTCTAAAAGAGCTTATGCATATTCTAAGTTTCTTAAGAGTGATGTTGTAATATGTTACAAGCAACGTGAAAAAGCAAATGTGATTTCTCACATGGAATTAATCGGAGATGTAAAAGGCAAGAATGTAGTTCTTGTTGATGACATGGTCGATACAGCTGGCACACTTACCAAAGCAGCCGAAGTAATGCGAGAACGCGGTGCCCTTTCGGTTCGTGCAATTTGTACCCATGCACTACTTTCTGGTGATGCTTATGAACGTATCGAAAACTCGTTACTAGAAGAGTTGATCGTTACAGATTCTATTCCAGCAAAAAAACAAAGCCCAAAAATAAAAGTATTGAGTTGTGCTGATCTTTTCGCGAGTACCATGCGTGAGGTTCATGAAAACAAATCAATTAGTTCGAAGTTTATAGTTTAATTCAATAAATAAATACCAATGAAATCAATTACAATTAACGGATCAAAAAGAGAAAGCGTAGGCAAGAAAGCAACAAAAGCCTTACGTAATGCTGGTATGGTTCCCTGCGTTTTATACGGCGAAAACAATCCCGTACATTTTGCAGCGAAAGAACTAGGTTTCAGCAAACTCGTTTATACTCCAAATGCCCACACAGTAGTGCTTACGATTGACGACAAAACAACCGTCAATGCAATCCTTCAAGACATCCAATTTCACCCAGTAAGTGATCGAATTCTTCATGTTGACTTTTACGAGTTAAAAGACGACAAAGAGATTTCAATGAACATTCCAGTAGAAGTACAAGGAGCAGCACCTGGTGTACTTATAAGTGGTGGGACATTGGTTCTTAACAAGCGTAAACTTCGTGTACGTGCTTTACCAAGTAACCTTCCTGATGTAATCATCGCTGATATTTCAGCTCTTGAATTAGGAGGTAAATTATTTACTTCTTCAATCGAATCAGAAAACTTTACTTTTGTTCACCCAGACAACACTGTTATTTGTCAGGTAAGAACTTCTAGAGCAGCTTTAAAAGAAGCTGATGTTGAAGAAACCGCAACTGAAGAAGCTCCAACTGAAGCTGCTGAATAAGCACCTTCCTTGAATCGTTTAAAAAAGCATCTGTTGATTTTCAACAGATGCTTTTTTTTATCTTTATACTTTCTTAAAGAATGAATTACTTTAAAAAACTTTTTAAACGAACGGATAAACCAAAAGAAGACCCTTTGAAAAAATTTTTAATTGTTGGCCTAGGCAATATTGGTGCTCCTTATTACAACACCAGACATAATATCGGATTTAAGGTTTTGAATAGCTTTGTTGAAGAACGTGATTTAGTTTTTGAGGATCAACGTTATGGTGCCATTTGCAAAACTCGATTAAAAGGTAAATCGATGCTTTTGCTAAAACCATCAACCTTAATGAACCTTAGTGGTAAAGCAGTTCGTTATTGGGCTTTAAAAGAAAATATTCCACTAGAAAATATTCTTATAATTACCGATGATTTGAACTTGCCTTTTGGTACAATTCGCCTAAAACCCAAAGGGAGCGATGGAGGCCATAATGGACTTAAAGATATTCAGGCACAATTGAACACTCCAAATTATCCTCGAATTCGTTTTGGTATCCAAAGTGACGAAAAAGGTTATAATACGGTAGACTTTGTGTTGGGGAAATGGTCGGATCAAGAGCTTGATGCGATGCCGTTGAGAATTAAAAAAACAAAAGAACAGATCTTATCTTTTGTTTCCCAAGGAATTCAAACTGCTATGAACCAGTTTAACGGCTCTTAGGAAGTTGTAAAGCTTTTAATTGCTGATTGCGATTTATTTCCACGCTGATCGATTGTGGTGATTTGCCAAAAATACGTTTGTCCGACATCCAATAATGCTGAATAACTTGAAGTTATTTGATTATCTTGAACTAGACTCATTTGCGCTGCATCTGTTCCGATATACACTTGATAGTACGCAATATCATCATCTAAATCTGAACCAGTCCATTGCAAGTTTACATATCCTGATGATAAAACAATATCTTGATCATCCCAAGGTGCATTTAGTTGTGCAGAAAAAGGCAAAAAACTTTGTTGTTGGAGAGCTTCCAAATAAAAAGTCCAAACTTCACTTCTAGTATTTACAGCACTTGCTTCTGAAGAAGAAACTACCCACCAACTATAAGGAACTCCTCGGTCTAAAGTAAACGTTGTACTTGTCAAGTCAGCAGACTTTTTTTGTTCTGTTTGTGTAATACTATTCCGAACAAAGATCTCATATGAGTCGGTGTTTTGAGCCTCTTCCCAACCGAAATTGACAACTCCTTGTGTAGCTGTTGTAGATAAAGGCACACATGTATTACTATTTTCTGGGGTTGTCAGCAAAGCGGGATCTGGTTCTGGTATCGATGGTTTAGAGCATGTACAAAGAAGAACTGCTATAACGATTGATGCTATTTTTTGGAGCCTACGTTTCATTGTTTGATGAATTTTATGGTTTCTTCGTTCTGAGCACTGCGTACTTTAAGTAAATAATTTCCACTAGGCAACAAGCCCATATTAATTGGAACTTTCCTATCGCTACCTTCCGGTTGAACTTTTTTATCTAAAAGAATATTAGCCTGGATATCATAGATCATATATTGAATTGTAGAAGCTGTACCCCCAATCAAGACATAAGCCTGCTCTTGTACTGGATTTGGATATAAAACGGAATCCGTAGCAATATAAATCTCTTTTTTAAAGGAGCCCTGACAACTTAAACCAGTAGTAACTTCAATCGTATTCAACCCTTTTCTCAAAGGTAAATTGATTTGCGACTTACTTTGAATCCTTGTTTCTTGATCGTTTATGGTAATGTTATAGCGGGATGCTCCTTTGAGCGATAAGGACAAACTCAAATCAATTTCGTTCACAAAAGAAGTGACTTGTAAAGGCTCAGGCTCTTCTATTGAAGCTGTAAAACATCGTTCGAAACTTGGGTCATCATCAACCCCAATACAAATGAGATAGTCACCACTTTCAAGGTTTGGAATGTTCAAAGTATTCGTTGTAAATGCATAGCCGTTTGAAAACCCATTCGGCCCCGTAACCTGAACAATATAATCGGCAAATGCGGTTGCACTAATTTGAATCGCACCATTGTTTCTCGAAATGCAGGTTTCATCAATTTTTGAAAGTGTAAAGTTATTAAAGGTATCTACATCACATAAATCACCGCGTCCATCGGCATCGGCATCGGCTTGATCTTGATTCGCTATAAGAGGGCAATTATCCGTAACGTTTGGTATTAAATCGAGGTCATCATTTTCTAGAATAGCTCCGTTTAAACAAAAGTCGATATTAAAGAGTATAATTCTTCCAGTATCTTGCGGCCCAATATCTTCGACTTTTAGCCTCCATATTCCTAATGAAGATTGTCCGTTAAAAACACTTAAGTCTTCAGTTGGAAGAAATGACCCTGTAAAGGGTGCAGAACTATCTTCTGTCAAACTCGTTGCTTCTTGATCGAAAACAGTATTCACAAAGTTGGAGCTAGCCCCACCAATGTTACGTGCTAAAATTACTTCTGTACCATCGGGTGCAAGTAATGAAAGGATCATGTCGGACAAATACGTATGCTGAATACTTACTTCGATATTAACATCACTTATGATAGAATCATTCGCCATATAAACATCAGCAAACGTAATACCACTTTGACTTGAATTCGCATCTATTAAATCTATGGGGAGGTTTACAGCACCAAAAGGTCTGCAGTCGAGTAAATCAGTTGTGAAGTTTTGAATTTCAGAATAATTACTTTCTCCACATGTGTTAGTTCCTCTTACCCTCCAATAGAACGTTGTTTCGCTTGCAAGATTTTCTAAAGGAATGAAATTAGCGTCTTTAGTTGTAGTTGAAACGATAATCGAATCAAAAGTATTGGGCAAAGATAATTCAACGATATACTGTTCCACATTCACATCTGGAGACCAACTAAAAACTGGCTTTATCAACTGGACGCCGTCAGATGCATTCGGACTCAATTCAGCTGGAGTCTGTACAGTACTTTGTTGATGGGTATATTGAAAGGCTTGTTGGGCTTCGACGGATCCAGAACTTGAAACTAAATTCATTGTATAAACACCAGGGGTTATGTTGGATGCTTTCGTAAGACTAATAGTTCCTTGTTGCTGATCAGTTGTCGATGAAACCGTATTAATCGAATACGAAATTCCAGTTGGGACATTGGTCAAAATAAGGTCTACTACACCCTCAAATTCTTGATATCGATTGATTGTAAAATCAAATGATATTGGTTCAGTGTCACAGGCTTTTTTAGAACGCTCTTGAAAAGGAGTTGCAAAGGGGCGCTCTAGAATACTAAAACGATAGTTGTTTACTGCAAAATAAATCCCATTATCTGGAACAATCTTAATTCGAACATTTGAAGAATTGATGTTGGCGGGCACAACAAGGTCAAAGCGACCATCATTTAGTGTATTTGATACTAAAAGGGTGTCGAAATTTTGGCCATTATCGGAAGACAAGTAAATTGATACCGTTTGTGTATTGATTGGAGCTTGATCGGTATTTGCAACATCCCATAAGATTGCTTCATTTGCTCCTGTTTGCCAGACAATGGTGTTGGTGGCAGGTGAGGTAATCTCGAATGGGCCTGCTCTTTCTATCACATTTATTATTTTTGTGTCTTGATCCGTTTGACCTACACTGTTAGAATTTGTTTCCGATCGGTCACGAACTGTTACCCCCCAAAGTAGTCTTCTGCCAACCAATGAAACTGTCTGCCAATCGTTTGGAAATTGTGGATTCGTTTGAATCAATTGATTTGCCAAAACCCTTGACATAGATGGGACTGTTCGAATTGGAGAATTGGTTGGTGAAAAGGATCGATTGTTTGATCCCGACTGAATATAAGGGCCAAAATTTTCGCGTGTAACTAAGCCATTATTCAGTTGTTCCCAACAATAGGTCAACGAATCATCATCTGGATCAGAGGCTACTGCCTCTAATGTATAGGCAGTCCCTTTAGGTATATTTACTTCTTGACCAGCTGAAACCAGTGGGGGCTGATTCACAATGGAGCTAGTTGCTTGACAACTGTTTCTAGCCAAATAATCTTGAATGTTTTTAATACTGTGATAATGAAAATAAGGGTCACTATGATTTTGAATATTATCCTTTGAGGTTACGCCAGCATAAGCCATAATAGTTGAACCACTACCAGGTTCACTATTTACTCCGGCACCTTCTGTTTGATGTGAATAGGTATGATAACCCCCAAATTGATGTCCGATTTCATGTGCAACAAAGTCAATATCAAAATAATCGTTTAAAAATACTCCTGTTCCAGAAGTGTCAACAAAAGGGTGAGACGTAAAGGCAGAACCTTTAAATCGATCTCGACATACATTCCCAACCGTTCCGGCATTGCCATCGGCAGATCCAAAATCAAATAAATGTCCAATGTCGTAATTTGCCTCTCCGATAGAGTCCGTTAGTACTTCTTGTATTTCTTCATTAAAATCACTCCCGTAGGGATCAGTATCAGGGTCGTCGTACAACAAATCTGCATCAGAAACCAATTGAAGTTGCACACCCAAGTCATTTTGAAAAACCTGATTGATTCGGTTGATTGTACTAATTATTTTAGCGTAAGCATCCTCTTTGTTTGTTCCGTTTGTATCGTCGTCATCTCCCCAATACTGTGTGAATTCTCCTGTAGCGGAAACTGCAATTCGATATGTTTTTAAGGTTTGAACAGAAGAAGATTTCGCAACCTGTTTATTTTGAGTTTTAGTTTGAACTGTACTTTTTTTGACGGTTTTATCAGCTGTAACCAAACAATTCAAGGACTCAAAATCATCGTATAGTGTTCCACCTCGTTTATAAAAAAGATGCTTGTTTTCGTTTCCACTTCTATCGGGTTGTAAAAAAAATTGTCCTTCTGGGGAATCAATCATTGCATTTACTCCCAAAGGAGAAATACTCCAGCGCGCATGTACATTTTTTCGAGATAAGCTTGTCCCGACAAAGGTTTTAATGTTTGGGTGTTCGCTAGATAGTTCAGAAGAAAGTAAGTCTACCTCGCGTACACTGAATTTTTCAGGCTGACCCGACTCGTTTGGAAAATCAATGGTTGCTTGCTTCTTTTCAGAAAAACTAGATTGTGAGTCAATTTTAGTGATAAAAGTATCCAATTGTTTTCGATCTAAAGAAACCATTTGAATTTGGTGGTTACTATCAAAACCAATTGCTTTAGAAAAACCTTGAGTATCTTTTTCGAAAGTCCAAAGATTTTGAGCGTTTACCGAGAATGATATCGTTAGAAAAAATAAAAATAATACAATTTGATTCTTCACAAAGAAATTAAATTAAGTACAGCTTCAAACATACAATAATTATACCCTTTATTTAAGTCTAAAAATCATAGTTTTGTAACGCATACCAAAATACAGCTGTTTTTAGTGAAAATCGTATCTGACATTGAGAATTATAAAGAAGACAGACCGAGTCTTCTAACCATTGGAACCTTCGATGGTGTTCATATTGGACATCAAAAAATCATCCGTAATTTAGTTTCTCAAGCCAAAGAAAAAGGTCATCTCGCTGTAGTCCTTACATTTTTTCCACATCCACGAATGGTTCTTCAGAAAGACAGTTCTATTCGACTAATCGATACCCTCGAAGAAAAACAAAAGATACTTGCCTCCTTAGGGATAGACATCCTTGTGATTCATCCTTTTTCAAAAGAATTCTCTAGATTAACTCCATTAGAATTCACAAGAGATTTACTGGTCAACACCTTCAAAATATCAAAAGTAATCATTGGATACGACCATCGTTTTGGCAGGAATCGAGAAGCGTCAATTCAAGACTTACATCAGTTCAGTACCGTATATAACTTTGAAGTAGAGGAGATTCCTGCACAAGAAATTTCATCTGTAAACATTAGTTCTACAAAAATAAGAACAGCCTTGGCAGAAGGAGATTTAGAAATGGTAAACGCCTACTTGAACAGACCCTATTTGCTGACAGGAATTGTATCCAAAGGAGCTGGCTTGGGTCGTACAATTGGCTTTCCTACTGCCAATATTGAAATAAAAGAAGCTTATAAACTTTGCCCACCGAACGGTGTTTATCGCGTTCAATCCATAATTGACGGAAAACTTGTTTTTGGAATGATGAATATTGGAATTCGACCAACCGTGGGAGGCGACAACAAAACAATTGAAATTCATTATTTTGAATTCGACAAAGACATTTACCAACAAACTTTGGCGATAGAAATAAGAAGCAAACTAAGAGAGGAACAAAAATTTGATTCTTTAGAAGCGCTTCAAAAACAACTTCAAGAAGATAAAAAAATATGCATCGGGTTATTTGATTCTGAAAAATCAGAAGACTAGCCTTAAAATAATACATTTGTAATACGATATCATTGGACTTATGCTACAATTAAAATACCTCAGAGAACATAAAGAAGCTGTTCTAAAAGCGCTTGAAAAAAGAAATTTCAAGGGTGTTGAACTTATTGACCAATTACTCGAATTGGATGAAGTTAGAAGAAAAACACAAACAGAATTGGACCAGCAACTTGCAGAAGCCAATAGTCTTGCAAAAGAAATTGGGCAACTCTTCAAGAACGGAGAAGCCCAGAAAGCACAAGGCTTGAAAGAACGTTCGGCTGCACTCAAGTCAAGCTCTAAAGACTTACAAGAATTGCTGCAAGAAACCGAAATCCAATTACGCACACTTCGTCTTCAAATTCCAAATACGCCTAAAGACATTGTTCCGGCTGGAACAACCGAAGAAGATAATATTGAAACAGAACGTGGCGGTACTATCCCTGTTCTTTCTCCAGATGCCTTGCCGCATTGGGAATTGGCTAAAAAATACAACCTCATCGACTTCGAACTTGGAAGTAAGATAACCGGTGCAGGCTTTCCTGTGTATACTGGTAAAGGTGCTCGCTTGCAACGTGCGTTGATTAATTATTTTTTAGATAAAAACACAGCTGCAGGATATCAAGAAACTCAAGTGCCGCATTTGGTTAACGAACTTTCTGGTTATGGAACGGGACAATTACCCGACAAAGAAGGTCAAATGTATCATGTAACTGGTGATGATTTGTACCTGATCCCTACCGCAGAGGTTCCGCTTACCAATATTTTTAGAGACGAACTTTTAGATGAAAAGCAACTTCCTATTTGTCTAACAGGTTATACTCCTTGCTTCAGAAGAGAAGCAGGAAGCTATGGTTCTCATGTTCGCGGATTAAACCGTTTACACCAGTTCGACAAAGTTGAAATTATTCGTTTAGAAAAACCTGAACGCTCAGAAGCTGCTTTGAAGGAAATGGTCGACCACATTCGTGATATTCTAATTGAACTTGAAATACCCTACCGTATTTTGCGTCTTTGCGCAGGAGATCTCGGTTTTACAGCTGCCTTAACCTATGACTTTGAGTTGTTTTCAACCGCACAAGATCGCTGGCTAGAAATCAGCTCAGTTTCTACTTTCGAAGGGTTCCAATCGGAACGATTACACTTAAGATACAAAGCTAAGGACGGAAGCAAACATTTGGTCCACACCCTCAACGGAAGCTCATTGGCTCTCCCAAGAGTACTTGCCGGAATATTAGAAAATTGCCAGACACCGGAAGGGATTAAAATCCCAAAAGCTCTTGTTCCCTACACCGGTTTTGATTTGATCTCCTAAAAATATTATATGTTTATATACAACGTAACAACACACGTAGAACCAACCATCGAAAGCCAATGGCTTGCGTGGATGAATGAGGAACATGTTCCACAAATGATACAAACTGGGAAGTTCAAAAAAGCAATAATTTTTAAGGTTATAACAGAGAATGATTTGGGAGGTGTTAGCTATGCTACACAATATCACTGTTCCGATCGAACCACATTCGAAAGTTATCAGAAAGAGGATGCCGATCGACTCAAAAAACACGCACTTGACAAATTTGGTGAACGCATTCTATCGTTTAGAACGGAACTGGAACAAATAACTGCCTTTTAATGAAAGCAGTACGGGCCAAAAAAAAACTAGGTCAACATTTTTTAAAGGATCTTAGCATTGCGGAAAAAATCACCAAAACGCTTCTCTTTGACACTTACGACAAAGCGCTTGAAATAGGCCCTGGAATGGGTGTGCTAACACAATACCTTCCATTCGAAAAAGGCAATATTCGCCTCATCGAGATTGATCGGGATTCAATTGCCTACCTTAAAAACAAGTATCCGCTACAACACCAAAACATCATTGAAGGGGATTTTTTGAAGTATGACTTAGAGGAACTCTTTGGGGAAGAATCCTTCGCAATCATTGGAAATTTTCCTTATAATATCTCAACACAAATTGTTTTTAAAACAATCGAAAATCGAGAGCAGATTCCATTTTTTTCAGGCATGTTTCAAAAGGAAGTTGCTGAACGTATTTGTGAACCTCCTGGGACTAAAAAGTATGGAATACTGTCTGTTTTAGCGCAACTATTCTATACCGCAACTTATGAATTTACGGTGCCTCCAAACGTTTTCAGTCCGCCACCAAAAGTAGATTCTGGCGTGCTCACCCTCAAGCGAAAAGAAAACTACAGCTTATCATGTAACGAAAAGCTTCTTTTTAAAATTGTGAAAATGAGTTTTCAACAAAGGAGGAAAACTATTCGCAACAGTTTAAAAACATTACAACTACCCATAAATATTACAGAAGATAGTATCTTTGACTTACGACCCGAAAAACTTTCGGGAGACGACTTTATAGCATTGACTCAAAAAATTGAAGATGGCGCAATTTCTCCTAAATGAAGACACTCTAACACTTATAAATTCGCTTGTTGAATCTCGGGAAGGAAAGAAACTCATCGCTAAATTGGCAGAAGTTCATCATGCCGATATTGCGGAGATTCTAGAAACCCTTTCTATAGACGATGCAGTTTATTTAATCAAACTTTTAGATAGTGATATAACGGCAGAGGCATTAGCTGAGATTGACGAAGACATTCGAGAGAAAATTCTAATTCAACTCTCGGCTAAAGAGATTGCAGAAGAAATCGAAGAATTAGACTCCGATGATGCAGCTGACCTTATTGCTGAACTCCCTGAAGAGCGGCAGGAAAAAGTAATGTCAGAAATTTCGGATAGTGAATATTTAAAGGATATTCGAGAATTACTTTCCTACGAAGAAAATACTGCGGGAGCGCTTATGGCAAAAGAACTCGTGAAAGTTCAAGAAGACCTCAGCATACTCAAATGTCTTAATGCAATGCGAGCACAGGCAGAATACGTTACGCGGGTACACTCTATATATGTAGTAAACGGAAAAAACAAACTCCTCGGTAGACTATCACTCAAAGATCTTTTAACGGCTAATTCCAAAGCAAAAGTAAAAGACATTTATATTCCAAAAGTTGACTTTGTCAATGTATATGAAGATGTAGAAGAAGTCGCTAAAATAATGTCTAAATACGATTTAGAAGCTATTCCTGTTGTAAACGACAAAAACGAATTACTGGGCAGAATTACCATCGATGATATTGTTGATGTAATTAAAGAAGAGGCTGATAAAGATTATCAACTCGCTGCTGGTATTTCGAATGATGTAGAAGCTGATGACACTATTTTTGAATTATCAAAAGCACGTTTACCTTGGCTATTTTTGGGCTTACTTGGTGGTTTGGGCAGTGTATTTATCCTTAAAGATTTTGAAGCTATTATGACGCAACCACGAGTAAGGAGCTTGTTTTTTTACACCCCACTAATAGCTGCAATGGCAGGGAATGTTGGCGTACAATCTTCAGCAATTATTGTACAAGGTCTGGCTAACGATGTTGTTAAGGGTTCTCTTATCAATAGGCTAGTCAAAGAAGTTGGTTTAAGTCTTATCAATGGATTTTTCTTAGCCGTTGTACTTATCATTTTTGGTTGGATTATGGGTCAAGAATTAGTTCTGAGTTTAACCGTTGCTGGCTCCATGATGGGCGTTATTATTGTTGCTGCTTTGATCGGTACTTTTGTACCAATCATTCTCAATAAAAGAGGTATTGACCCTGCAATTGCAACAGGACCTTTCATAACGACCTCTAACGATATTTTTGGAATCTATCTTTTCTTTTATATTGCTCAAACTTTTTTAGGATTTTAAGGACGAACGTATGCACGTGCTTCACGTAGATGAAAATCATCCCCTTTTATTAGATAATTTAGCTCAAGCTGGATTTACAAATACTGTAGCATATAATCAATCTAAAGAAGAAATTCTTGGGCGTATCGATCAATTCGAAGGCTTAATCATTCGAAGTCGCTTTCCTATTGATGCTTCTTTTTTAAACAAGGCTACAAATTTAAAGTTTATTGGACGAGTGGGTGCTGGTGTTGAAAATATAGACCTAACGAAAGCGCAAGAAAAAGGAATTCAACTTTTTGCAGCTCCCCTAGGCAATAGCAATGCCGTTGGAGAACACGCACTGGGTATGCTACTTTCTCTATTCAACAAACTACATCGTGCTAACCAAAGTATTCAAGACGGAAATTGGTTACGAGAACATCATCGCGGTCTTGAGCTCGAAGGCAAAACAATAGGCATTATTGGATATGGAACTATGGGGAAAAGTTTTGCCAAAAAACTTCAAGGGTTCGATGTGAAAAAGGTGATCTTTCATGACCTTATCGAAATGGAAAAAGATCAATTTGCAACTCAAGTTTCTCTTAAAGAATTGCAAGCAACTGCAGATGTATTGAGTTTACATACCCCTCAAACTCCGCTGACTGTTGGAATGATAGACACGAAATTCATCAACCAAATGAAAAATAATTTTTGGCTACTCAACACTGCTCGTGGAAGTGCAGTCGTTACAGATGCTTTGGTCGACGGATTGAAAAACAATAAAATTCTCGGAGCTGGATTGGACGTTCTCGAATATGAAAGCAGCTCCTTTGAAAATATATTTAAGGCACAACAAGACAACCCAAGTTTTTCGTATTTATTAGGTTCAGAAAACGTTTTACTTAGTCCACACGTAGCAGGTTGGACCTTGGAGAGTCATCGAAAATTAGCGCAAATCATTTCAGGAAAAATATGTTCTACTTTTGGAACAGCTATAAAAAACAAATCATGAAAAAACTTTTAATTATTTGTACAGGAAATTCATGCAGAAGTCAAATTGCTCATGGGTTTATGCAACGTTTTGGAAAAGAAAAATTGGAGGTGTATAGTGCCGGAATAGAAACCCATGGTGTAAATCCAAGATCGATAAAAACCATGAGAAAAGTAGGGATCGATCTTTCGAAGAATACTTCTAATCTGGTTTCGGAATACGATTCGATTACATTTGACTACATCTTAACCGTATGCGATCATGCAGCTGAGAATTGTCCTGTTTTCACAGGAAATGCATTGCTTAAATTGCATCACAATTTTACCGATCCATCTAAATTAAAAGGAACTGAGGCGGAGATTGAAGCTGCTTTCGAAGCTACACGTTTAGAGATAAAAAATTATTGTAAAGCTTTTGTAGATACTCATCTAAACTAGGCTTAATTCTCTACCACATATTGAATGGTTTCTTGTGCACGTTGCTCTAATAATATGTTATCTTTCTTCGCTTCTATTGAAGTCAAGGCTTCAGCATCAAAATGACGTACGGTATACAGATCTACATTTTCAAAGACAGTTACTTTAAACTTGGAACGAAGAATCTGAAGCAACTCTTCTAATCTGTCGTACTTATTATTGACACAAACTGAAAAACTAATTGCGGAATTTTGAATCAAATCTACCCGCATTTGGTATTGATAAAGTAAAGCAAAAACTTCACTGATGTTATCTTCTACCATAAAGGAAAAGTCTAAAGAAGACAGTCGGATCAATACTTGTTTCGGTTTTAAAATATAGCACGGAATATGGGGTTCGAGTGTTTTTCCTTTTGACACAGAAGTTCCGGCTCCTTCAGGATTCAGGAAAGAGCGAACATATAAAGGGATTTCTTTTCGCTGCAAGGGTTGTAGTGTTTTTGGATGAATCACAGATGCTCCATAAAACGCCAACTCAATCGCTTCGGTATAAGAGATTTGATTCAACAACTTTGTGTTTTCAAATACGCGTGGATCGCCATTTAGAACCCCCGGCACATCCTTCCAAATAGTAACTGACTCCGCATTGAGTGCGTACGCAAAAATTGCAGCAGTATAATCGGACCCTTCACGACCTAAAGTGGTTGTAAAATTATTTTCATCACTTCCTATAAATCCCTGAGAAATCACCAGCTTGTTTTTCGAAACCTGTGCATTGATCGTTTTTTGGGTCAACTCCCAATCCAAATTGGCATCCCGATAATAAGCATCTGTTTTTACACACTTTCGAGCATCTAGCCATTCGCATTGAATATCTACCTGATTCAAATAGGCATTGATGATTGAAGTAGAAAGCAGTTCTCCAAAACCGACTACCTGATCGTAAACAAAACTATAGTTCGTTGCTTTATTGTGCTTAAAAAAACTTTTCAATTCTGATACAAGCTCCCCTACTCTCTTATTTATTGGCTCCGAAAGAGGGCCAAAAAGTGCTTCAACAATTTGTAAATGAAATTGCTTCAATTCTAAAATAGCATTCGGCAATTCTTCTGGCTGGTTAAAATAATGATCTACAACAAGCTCTAAAGCATTGGTTGTTTTCCCCATTGCGGACACAATAATAAGGGTGTCTTTATACCCTACTTTCTTAAGAACTTCGGCTACATTTCTAACTCCTTCGGCATCTTTAACGGATGCACCTCCAAATTTAAATACTCTCATATAATAATCTTAATGGGACGTTTTTACATAAGCAGCTATAGCCTGTTCGTCCATTTGAACTGTTTTCCAATCATCCAAAACATCTGCTCCGCTTCTTTTATAAAAATCCATTGCGTGGGTATTCCAATCCAAAACCACCCATTCAATTCTTTTAACTTGTTTTTCGGCTGCGAAAGCAATAAAAGCAGTGTATAAATCTTTACCAAATCCTTTACCTCTTTGGCTTTGCGTAACGATTAAATCTTCTAAATGAAACGTTGGGCCTTTCCATGTTGAATATCGGGGGTAAAAAAGAGCCATTCCAACAACCTTGCCTTCGTCTTCGGCCACCAAACAATGGAAAATAGAATTAGGGCCAAAACCATCGCGTATAAGATCATCTTCGGTAACAACAACTGCATCCGGTTCATTTTCAAAATCGGCCAACTCTTGTATCAAATGTAAAGCCGAAGACATGTCTTCTTTTTGTGCAAAGCGAATCATATTGATAATTTAGATTGCTAAATTAAGGGTTCTTTTTGGAGCATTTAAATTTGTGGCTGATTATCACATTTTAGCAAAATACTGTGAAAATCTCTTTCTATTCCCACCAGGATTCAATAGCCTCCAAAAAAGCAGTTGGGTTTTCGGCATGCAACCAATGCCCAGCTTTCTGGATATCCTTTAGATTATTATTTGGAAAATGGTGGTGTAGTGTCAACCGATCTTCATCGGCAATATAGCCCGATTGAAGTCCCCTAAGGAACAGGGTGGGGCCATCAAATTGCTGATGTGGCTCCAAACCAGTTCCAATGATTGTTCCAACTCCTTTTAAAACATCAATATTAACGCGAAGTCCAAGTTGCCCTTTTTCTACCCAATAAATGTTTTTTAATAAAAATTGCCTTACGCCAACTTCTGGCACATAATCCGACAATGCTTGGTCTACTGCTGTACGCGTTTGAAGGGTTGAAAAATCTAAAGAGGCTAAACCGTTTAAGATTTGTTGATGATGAGAAGCATAGGTCTTGGGTGCTATATCCGCAACAAGCAATTGCTGAATATATTCTGGATTTTGAGTTGCAAAAAACATAGCTGTTTTTCCGCCCATAGAATGACCCAAAAGGGTGCATTTTTGAATTTGATGATGATCTAAATAAGTTTTTAAATCTTCTGCTAAAATAGGATAGTTGAATTCTGTTGACCAAAAGCTTCGTCCGTGATTTCGTTGATCGATCAGGTGTACGCACCAACCTTGTGCCTCCCATCGTTTGGCGTGTGTTTTCCAATTATCACCCATACCGAGGAAACCATGCAAAACAATCAGGTGTCGCTCGCCACTTCCTAGTATTAAACTGTGTAAAAGTTTCATTGTGCTAAGCGTTGAAGGTACATTGGAATTACGTTTTCAAATCCGAGGTACAACGATTCACAAACCAAAGCATGCCCTATTGAAACCTCTAACAACTGTGGTATGTTTTGCGCAAAGAACTTGATGTTCTCTAAACTCAGGTCGTGACCTGCATTGATTCCTAAACCAAGTTCGTTTGCACGGATTGCAGCCTGAATGTATGGGGCTATTGCCTCTTCTGCATTTGAAACATATCCGTCGGCGTAGGCTTCGGTATATAATTCAATTCGATCTGCTCCCGTAGAAACGGCACCTTCGATCATGCTGATATCCGGATCAACAAAAATAGATGTTCGGATTCCTGCTGCTTTAAAGTCTTTGATTACGCTTTTTAAAAAATCTAAGTTTGCATGGGTATCCCACCCTGCATTTGACGTTAATGCATCAACTGCATCGGGGACCAAAGTAACTTGGGTTGGGCGAATAGCCAACACCATTTTAACAAACTCTGGAATTGGGTTTCCTTCAATATTATATTCTGTAGTAACTACCTTTGGTAGCGCGTGTGCATCGGCATATCGAATATGACGTTGGTCTGGACGAGGGTGAACGGTAATTCCTTCTGCACCAAAAGATTGCAAATCGGCAGCTACCTTCAAAAGATCTGGGGCGTTACCACCTCTTGAGTTACGAAGTGTAGCTATTTTATTAATATTAACACTGAGCTTGGTCATTGTTTTTTTTTGTAAAATTACAAACTTCCCTTAATGAATCCCAAGAGATTGTTGGAGAATATGAGGTTTAAAAAATGTAAGACAAATAGTATATAAGTTTTTGTACTTTTGAGGTAAAGACAGCCTTATGAAGATTGCGGTTATATGCCCGTTTCAGAATGAACACTCTCGAGGATATGCACAAGGTGTAATAGAGCATTTACTTGAACGAAAAGTAACTGTTCTAGTAGACTCTGAAATGGAACACTTCTTGGAAGACCCAGACATGGCTTCGTATGCATCTGTATTTGAATCCCTTCCCCTTGACACCGATTTTTTGTTCTGTATTGGCGGTGATGGCTCTATGCTTAGAGCAATTATGACCGTAAAAGACAGTAATGTACCTATCCTTGGAATCAACACTGGTAGGTTAGGTTTTTTGACCAGTCTACAAAAAGAATCTTTAAATGTCGGTTTAAAGCAATTGTGGGAAAACAAATATTCCATCATCAATCGAAGTCTTTTAGAAGTAAAACTCCCTGAAGCTAATGAGGCGATTGACTCCTTCCCGTATGCCTTAAACGAAATCAGTGTAAACCGTAAAAATACTGCCTCTTTAATTAGTGTCAATACCCGCCTAGACGACGAGCCCTTGACAACCTATTGGGCCGATGGCCTGATCATTTCGACTCCAACAGGATCAACAGGCTACTCGCTTAGTAGCGGTGGGCCCATCATGTCGCCTCAAACTGCAGGTTTTGTCCTTACACCAATAGCGCCTCACAACCTCAACATACGACCACTCATTATACCCAATACAACCACCATAGAACTGAAGGTTACCGGGCGCGGAGAAGATCATTTACTTTCCTTAGATTCAAGAATCATAACAGTCAATCAAGAGACTCGTATTCTAGTAAAAAAAGCGCCTTTTACACTTGCAACCGTAGAACTTCATGACAACGCGTTTTTCAAAACTTTACGTGACAAACTTTTCTGGGGGTTTGATACTAGAAATTAGACAATATTTTCATCAAAATGCAGTTTAGAATAAAGGAACATCCTTGTTTAGGATGAACTATAAACACTAGCGTTTCCCAGATTCTGATGAAAAGAATTTTGCTTATTTGTTGTATTTTACTTCTCCCGCTTATTTCTGCTGCTCAAATGCATGAAGTTGGTCTGTTTCTCGGGGGTAGTAATCTTATCGGTGATGTTGGATCTCGAAAATTCATCAATACAAAAGCACCTGCCTTTGGAATCATTTATAAATACAACATCACAACACGCTATTCTTTTCGGGGGAGTTTTTCCTATTCTAACATAGTGAATAAAAATTTTTTCACAAATGACCTTAATCGTTTCCGAACATTCTTGAGTGTTTCTAATCAGATTACGGAATTCTCTGCGGGAGTAGAATTCAACTTTTTTGATTTTAATTTACACGATCAGGAACTTTACATTACACCCTATGTCTATCTCGGGTTGAACTATTTTCGTTATAATTTGTTCTACATTGACCGAAATCAGCCTTTAATCATGACCGAATATGACAAAGACCTTGAATTTTCTATCCCGCTAACCGTAGGAATGAAAGCAAAATTAAGTCCACAATTTGTTCTTGGTTTTGAGATTGGGGCTCGGTATGCGCTGACAGACAACCTAGATGGTAGTAATCCGGTAGATGAATTTGAAGCAAATCCAAATTTCAAACACGGTGCACTTTATAATAATGACTGGTATGTTTTTACAGGTTTAACATTAAGTTTTACCTTTGGGCGATTACCATGTTATTGTAAAGAAAAATAATGGACATTGAACTAACTAACATACCCACGCATATTGCCATCATCATGGATGGGAATGGACGTTGGGCAAAAGCCCAAGGGCAAAACCGTCTTTTTGGTCATAGAAGTGGAGTCAAAGCGGTTCAAAAGATTGTTGAAGAGTCTACACGTTTGGGAATAAAAAACCTTACCCTTTTTGCTTTTTCTACTGAAAACTGGAAACGACCTCAAACAGAAGTGAATACATTAATGAAGCTGTTAGTCAAATCATTACGGAAAGAGTTGAATCAAATGATTCAGAACGATATTCGTCTAAATACTATTGGCAATTTAAGTGCACTGCCAGGAGTAGTTCAGACTGAATTAAATGAGACCATAGAAAAGACCAAAAATAATTCTGGGATGACCCTTACCTTAGCCTTGAATTATGGTGGCAAAGAAGAACTTACTCAAGCGTTTAGAGAGATTGCGATTAAAGTTAAAAATAATATAATTTCTCCTGAAAATGTTGATGAAACCATAATAAATAAGCATCTTTACACGCGAAATTTACCCGATGTAGATTTATTAATTCGAACCAGTGGCGAGCAAAGAATCAGCAACTTTTTGCTCTGGAAAATAGCCTATGCAGAGCTATATTTTTCTGAAGTACTTTGGCCCGAGTTTGATGAATCACAATTACATCTAGCAATACATAATTACCAAAAACGAGAACGTAGATTTGGAAAAACAAGCGAACAACTCAAGGCTTAAGCCTTCTTACAACAACATATTACTTTTACTAATATCATTAGTAATGTTATTGGGCGGAACAGCCGTTAATGCTCAAGTCCCAGCAGCAGTACCCTCAGCTTACGAAGCGTCAAAAAAATACACTATTGACTCTATCAAAGTAACTGGACTGAAAAGTTATAGTGCAAAGACTGTAATTTCATACAGTGGACTGCGTAAAGGACAATCCATTCAAGTGCCGGGCGAAGAAATTAGCTCGATAATCCAAAAACTTTGGAATCTAGATCTTTTCAGTGATATCAATTTTTATATCGCAGACGTGAAGGAGAATCTAATTACACTTGAAATTGAAATTGCTGAGCTACCGACGCTTTCAGATGTCAAAATTGTTGGTGTTAAAAAAAATAAAGCAGAATCTTTAATAAAGGATACTGAATTGACAAAAGGTAAAAAACTCTCCGAGAGTTTTTTAACCAACACCAAAAACTACATTGTAAATAAATACAAAAAAGAGGGTTACCTCAACACTAAAGTAGTTCTCAATACAATTCCAGATTCAACTGCACAAAACGTGTTGAAAATGGTCGTTAACATCGACCGAGGAAATCGTGTAAAAATTAAATCAATTGATTTTGAAGGTGTTGAAAAGTTTAGTGCTAATAAGCTAGCAGCTCAATTCAAAAACACCAAGAAGAAAAATATTTTCCGTTTTTGGAAAAAATCAAAATACATCAGTAAAGACTACAAAGAAGATTTAACTTCATTAATTGATTTTTACAAAGAAAAAGGATATCGAGATGCGCGTGTTTTGTCCGATACCATAATCGATGCAGATAACACTGACCTTGCAATTAAATTAAAGGTAGAAGAAGGTAATCGATATTACTTTGGAGACATCAAGTACCTTGGAAATGCTGCCTACACTGACCGAGTCCTTGCTACTGTTTTAGGAATTAAAAAGGGAGACACGTACAATGGTATTCTTTTGAAAGAAAGAATCGCAGACGATACTAAGCCCGACGGGAATGACATTACAAATTTATACCAAAACAGTGGTTATCTTTTCTCCAACATCAACGCCGTTGAAGTGAGTGCCGAAAATGACACCATCAATTTTGAAATCCGAGTGACCGAAGGAAAGCTTGCTTCCTTTAACAAAATTACGGTAATCGGAAACGACAAAACCAACGATCATGTCATCTTTAGAGAATTGCGAACCAAGCCAGGTGAGCTTTACAGTAAAGACAAGGTTGTTCGCACAGTAAGAGAATTAGGGCAACTAGGGTTTTTCGATGCTGAACAAATCAATCCGGACTTTAAAAACGTTGACCCCAATGCAGGTACTGTTGACATCGAGTTTGGATTAGAAGAATCTGGAGCCAGTCAAATTGAACTTCAAGGAGGTTATGGTGGTGGTGGTTTCATCGGAACACTTGGTCTATCGTTTAACAACTTTTCGATGCGCAATATTTTTGACAAAAAGTCTTACAGACCAGTACCCTCTGGAGATGGTCAATCATTAAGTCTTCGTTTGCAGGCAAGTCAATTTTACAATACCTATAGTTTTTCGTTTTCAGAGCCATGGCTTGGAGGAAGACAACCGGTTCAGTTTTCTACTTCCCTTTCGAGAACCAATCAGTTTCGATATGACTATTTCACACAGAGAGCTGATAAAAGTCAATCCTTTCAGATTAGTAGTGTTACTGTAGGTCTTGCAAAAAGACTTCGAGTTCCTGATGATTTTTTCACCCTTTCACAAGCGGTATCGTTTCAGTACTACAACCTACAAAACTATTTTACAGGTCTCTTTACTTTTGGAAATGGAGAGTCAAACAACATCGCTTATACCGTTTCACTGGCGCGAAACAATACCTCAGTAAATCCGATTTTCCCAACTGGAGGGTCAAGCTTTTTGATTAGTGCGAAATTCACCCCGCCTTTTTCATTGTTCAACGATACAGATTTTGCCAATTTGGGTAACTTATCGGAATACAAAACCTTAAATGCCGCAGGGGAATTGGTCGCAGATCAAGCCAAAATCGATCAAGAAAAATTCCGCTGGTTAGAGTTCTATAAAATCAAATTCAATGGAACTTGGTATTCTCGTATCATTGGGAAATTAGTATTAAAAACACAAGCTGATTTTGGATTCTTAGGAACATACAACAAAGACCGTGGTGCAATTCCTTTTGAACGCTTCTACCTTGGAGGTGATGGAATGGCTAACTACTCTCTCGATGGAAGAGAAACGATTGCCTTACGAGGGTATGAAAATCAATCCTTATCGACCAACGACGGATCTACGATATACAATAAGTTCTCTTTAGAGCTTCGATACCCTATTACACTCAAACCAAGTGCGTCAATATACGCACTTAGTTTTCTTGAAGCTGGTAATGGATACAATAGCTTCAGTGATTTCAACCCGTTCAATTCTAAGCGTTCTGCTGGAGCCGGGATACGAATTTTCATGCCCGCCTTTGGTCTCCTAGGAATCGACTTCGGATATGGATTCGACGCTGCAAATGCGCAAGATACAAGTCCTCACGGATGGGAAACACACTTTATAATTGGACAACAATTCTAAGATGAAAAGATTTAGCTCCATCCTGCTTTTCCTAACCTTGATGTGTACACAAATCAATTGGGCACAACGTGGAGTCCGTATAGGTTATATCGATATGGATGTAATACTAGAGAATGTTGATGAATACAAAACTGCAAATCAACTGCTGAATAAGAAAGTTGAAGCGTGGAAAAAGGAAATTGAATTACAGAAATTACAGTTAAAAAGACTAGAGGATGCCCTCAATGCGGAAAAAGCATTATTAACTCCTAACTTGATTTCGGATCGCGAACAAGAAATCAATGGTTTTGCAAATGATATTGTAAATCTACAAACACAGAAATTTGGACCAGGTGGTGCTTTGATGCTTCAAAAGTCAAAACTTCTAAAGCCAATTCAGGATCGTGTATTGGGAATTGTACGTGAAATAGCGCAAGAACGAAAATATGATTTCATTTTTGACAGATCTTCGGACTTGGTTATGTTATATTCCGTAAAAAATTACGATATTAGCGACCTAGTTTTGAGAAAAATAAATGCTCAAGATCGAGTTGAAGATCGAAAAGCACAACTCAATAAAAGAAAAGAACAAATTAATAAAGCCAAAGAACAAGTTAAAAAACTAAAAAAGAATTAATAATGTTCTCAAATAAATTTAAAACAATGAAGAATTTAAAATCACTTTTACTTGCTACCTTAATGATCGCGTTGCCTTTGACTGCTACTTTTGCACAGTCTAAGATTGCCCACATTGACACTCAAAAATTGATTAGTGAAATGCCAGAAGTTATCGCTGCACAAAAGCAACTTAAGGCTGTTGAAGAAACATACACTAAAGAAATTGAAAACACATACAAAGAGTTTACTACTAAAGCTCAATCGTATTCTGCAGATGCAGCTAACCAAACTGACGTAACCAACCAAGCACGTCAGACTGAATTAGAAAGCATGCAACAAAACATTCAGAAGTATCGTGAAACTGCTGCACAAGATTTGCAGAAGAAACAAGGTGAAATGATGCGTCCTTTATACGAAAAAGCAAGAGCAGCTATTGAAAAAATTGCTTCAGCTCAAGGTTATGATTACGTTCTTGATGCAAGTGCAGGCGGAAGTGTAATTATGTCTAAAGGAAAAGACTTAATGGCTGACGTAAAAGCTGACTTAGGATTTTAGAATAACATCCTAACTACACAAATTTAAACTGCCTTATATCACTATAAGGCAGTTTTTTTTACAATGAAAACAAATAGAAATTCTTTTATTGGCGTATTCGATTCTGGTGTTGGCGGATTAACACTTTTACCAGCACTGCAATTCATATTACCCCACGAACAGTTTCTATATGTTTCGGATGATGCGCATGCTCCTTATGGCGGAAAAAGCAAAGAAGAAATAATAGAGCGCTGTAACATTGTTGTTCAATCCTTGATAGATAAAGGCTGTAAAATCATCATTGTTGCCTGTAACACCGCAACAACAAATGCAATCGAAACCCTAAGAGCTACTTACTCCATTCCTTTCATTGGAATTGAACCTGCCATTAAACCCGCTGCGCTAAAAAGTAAAACTAAAGTTGTAGGTGTTTTAGCAACCCAAGGCACACTCAGCAGCACATTGTTTGCTAAGACCAGTGCAGCTTTCACACAAGATGTTCTTGTTGTAGAGCAAATTGGAAGTGGATTAGTAGAGGCTATAGAAACGGGCTTATTAGATGATCCGAAACTCACTAAACTTGTTCGTTCTTACATAAACCCTATGCTAGAGCAAGAAATGGATACACTTGTTTTGGGGTGCACGCATTACCCCCTCTTATTGCCTTTACTCAAAAAGGTACTTCCAAGTAATATCCAGATTATTGATAGTGCAGAAGCAGTTGCCAAAGAAACCCATCGAATTCTGGAAGAGAACCAACTGATATGCCAAACCAAAGAAATAGGACATATTCAGTATTTCAGTTCTGCTAAAAATTCTACCTTATTGCGTTTTATTCCAAAAGAAATAGAAGTACTATCGCTTACTTCGAATCTGTTTTAAACCAGCTGGAATAAATTAAATAATTTTTAGCAATACGTTCAATTTCTCCTTTTTGAAGTTTAGGATCTATATCTTTAATTTTACGGGCAGGTATTCCAGCAAAGATAGTTCCCTCTGGAACATGTGTGTTTTGAGTGACAACACTCCCAGCTGCAATTATACTATTGGATTCAACAATACAATTGTCCATGATAATACTCCCCATTCCAACCAACACACTGTCTTTTAGAGTACACCCGTGAACAATAGCATTGTGTCCTATTGAAACATCGTCTCCAATTGTAGTGCCTGCCTTTTCATAGGTTGCATGAATGACGGCTCCATCTTGGATGTTAACCCGATTTCCTATTCGAATTGCATTTACATCGCCTCGAATTACTGCCTGATACCAGACCGAACATTGATCTCCCAGTATTAAATCTCCAATGAGGGTTGCGTTTTCTGCAACGAAGCAGTCAGATCCCCACTGGGGAGTGAAACCGCGGACAGTTTTGATGAGCATGATTTTCTTTTAATCGAAGATACTACTTTCATAAAAATGAAACGCACCAAAACGTCTCGAGAGATTGTAGTTTTGTGTATTTTTGTAAAAAATTTGCAATGACCACATATACCGTAACACCTTCACAAACTCAAGACCAAACTATTGCTCGTTTTGAGCTTTCTCCAGCACTAGAAATAGTTCAGGCATCTAAATACAATAATATAGATGAAGCTAAAGATGCGCCTTTGGTTCAACAAATGTTTTACCTGCCTTTTGTAAAGTCTGTTGTGCTTAAAAAAGAAGCTTTAGAAATTGAGCGTTTTAATATTTTGGAATGGAAAGATGTTTTGGAAGATGTATCGCTAGAAATAGAAAACTATCTGAATAAAGGTGGGGTTGTTATGAATGAAACCCAAACGCTAAAGAAAGTACCAATTACAATTTACGCAGAAAGCACTCCAAACCCGGGAGTAATGAAATTTGTTGCAAACAAAAAACTAGTAGAGCAAATCTTTGAATACAAAACCATAGACGAAACTGCCCATGCTCCTTTAGCACAAAAGCTGTTCCACTTTCCTTTTGTAAAAGAAGTGTTTATGGATACCAATTATATTTCTATTACCAAATTTGATGTCGCTGAATGGGATGAAATTGTTCTTGAAATTCGCGAATTCCTTCGTTCATATCTTGAAGAAGGCAATGAAATAAAGACAGCGGTTATAGAAGAAGTAAAAACTGAAAGTCCAGAAGAAGCTGCGGTTCCCTTGGACGATATTTCTCAACAAATTGTTGGAATCATTGAAGAGTATATCAAACCAGCTGTTGCTGCAGATGGAGGTAACATCCTTTTCGATTCTTACAACACGGAAGACAAAAGTGTACATGTTATCCTTCAAGGAGCGTGTAGCGGCTGTCCTTCCTCTACTTTTACTTTGAAGAGTGGAATTGAGAACATGCTAAAAGAAATGCTTCCTGGAAAAGTATCAACGGTCAACGCTATCAATGGATAAATCCTTTGGAAGCTAAACCACACACCAATGCTCTAATCGATGAGCTAAGCGCCTATCTCCTTCAGCATGCGCACAATCCTGTAAACTGGTTTCCGTGGTCACAACGCTACTTAGACCAAGCTCAGGAAGAAGGCAAACTGCTTTTAATCAGTATCGGATACGCATCTTGCCATTGGTGTCATGTCATGGAGCATGAATGCTTTGAAGATGAAGAGGTAGCAGCCTTGATGAATGCGAATTACATTAACATTAAAGTAGATCGAGAAGAACGTCCAGACGTTGATCAGGTGTACATGAATGCTTTACAATTGATCAGTGGCCAAGGTGGATGGCCACTCAATATGATTGCCCTTCCCGATGGAAGACCGATTTGGGGAGGGACTTATTTTCCAAAAGAACGGTGGGTGCAAGTCCTGACTCAAATCAGTACACTTGCTAAAGAGAAGCCTGAAGAACTTATTCAGTACGCAGATAATTTAGAAAAGGGCTTAGCGAATTTTGAAGTTAGTGAACCCTTAAAAGATGCATTGAATTTAGAAGATATTGTATCTGGCTTAGATCAGTTAGTTTCTAAAAAAGATCCCCAAAATGGTGGGCTTATCGGTGCTCCTAAATTCATGATGCCTACATTACTTCGTTTCTTTCAACACGGAGGTATTCTCTGTTCCAATAAAAATGCGCTAGATCATTTTCATTTTTCGCTAGAACAAATGGCACTGGGCGGCATTTTCGATGCAGTTCATGGAGGCTTCTCACGCTATGCAGTTGATGCAGAATGGCATATTCCACACTTCGAGAAAATGGGTTACGATAATGGTCAATTGATATCGTTGTACGCTCAAGGCTTTCGCGAAAAACCGTTGGCACTATATCAGGAAACTGTAGATAAAACCATTTCTTTTCTTACTACCGAATTGAGTTCTCCTGAAGGAGGTTTTTATGCTGCACTCGATGCTGATAGTCTGAACCAAAACGACAAGCTGGTTGAAGGTGCTTTTTACATTTGGACACTAAAAGAGATTGAACAACTCTTTCCAGATGAATATCCTTTAGTAGCTGCTTTTTACTCTATCAACGATGATGGCTATTGGGAAGATGGCAACTATGTGTTGAGAAGAATGCAAACCGATGAAGCATTTGCCAAAATACATGGATTAGATATTTCAGATCTTAAAAGAAAGGTGATTCGCTGGAATAAAGCACTTTTAAAAGAACGGAATAAGCGCACACGTCCTAGACTGGATGATAAAATCATTTGTTCTTGGAATGCCATTCTTAGTTCTGGACTCTTAGACGCTTATCGTAGTTTTGGTGATTTATCTTACAAGGAACTTGCGCTAAAAAATATTGATTTTATTGAAACGAACTTTATTGATGCAGCAGGAAATTTAAAGCGGATTTCAAAAAAAGGGGTCAACAAAATTGATGCTTTTTTAGAAGATTATGCAGCCGTTATAAAACTGAATATCGATGCTTATGAAACTGTTTTTGATGAACACTACATTCTTCAAGCAGAAAAGATAATGAACGTTTGCCTTCGCTTATTTAAAGATAAAGACGGACCACTCTTTTACTTCAGTTCAAGTTCTGAGTTGGTTGTTCGCACCAAAGAAACTTCAGATAATGTAATTCCTTCTTCAAATGCTGTTATGGCCGAAAACCTAATCCGCCTTTCCAATCATTTAGTGAAACCCGAATTAAGGACACATGCAGAAGCTATGGTATTGGCTTGTAAGTCTGAAATAACATCCTATCCCAGAAGCTATAGTTATTGGCTTGCGGTTGGGCTAAGGCTTATAAAACCAGGCTACGAAGTAGTGGCAGTTGGGCCTGATGCAAAAAATGACATTAAAAAATTACAACAACTTTATACAGTAAATTGTAGTTGGGCAGCTGCTGAAGCCTCTACGTTACCTTTATTTGATAATAGAAGTTCTGACGGTAAAACAAAATATTATTTGTGCAGAAACAATCAATGCGGTATTCCACTAGAATCTCAAGATGAAGTACAAATGAAATTACAAGCCGCCTTTAAATCTTAGGCATATTCGTGTAAAAATCTTTGAGATAAAAAGGCTCAAAATAGGCAACGTCTTCCGTAATGTTGGCTTCAAACTTTGCAGTTGCTAGTGCTACCATATTGCGCGCTGAGGGTAGTTGGAGCTCATCTATAAAAAGCGTATTCTCAGAAGGAACCACATCCTTGCACTTTGCAGCACCATTCCCAAAAAACACTAAACGTCCTTGGTTTTGAAATTCCTGAAAAGAATCGGGAGTAATTATTACAGCTTGAGTCGGTTGAATGACTTCTTTTTGGGCATTTAGAACGAGTGCATATACTTCCATTCTTCGTGCATCGAACATCGGGATCGGAATATCGGTGGCTTGGGCGCTATATGCTGCTGCAAGAACCTCTAAGCTGTTTACAGCAATTAAAGGGATGTCGTTAGCATAACACAACCCTTTTGCAGAAGAAACTCCTATTCGAAGTCCTGTGTAGGAACCTGGTCCCATGCTAACAGCAACACCTGACAACTGTTTGGCTTCAATTTGGGCCTTTTTTAAAAGTTGTTCGATAAACAAATGAAGGTGGTCACTATGACGAAAATCTGCTTCATTGTTTTCTATACAATGCAGCAGATTTCCATTTTGTGATAATGCTACAGAACAATTCGTTGTAGCGGTTTCTAGATGTAGCAGATAAGACATTCTACAAAATTAAGAAGAACTTGCTTCTAAATTTCAAGTTTTAGTCCAAAATAAAACTCGAGTATTTTAAGTTTAAATACATAATCGAACTTGGCACGTAATTCATCCGAAACAGAAGCCTCATAACGCTGCTTGATTTGAGTGAATTCGAAAGAATTCATGATACCTGCATCAAATCGTTTGGTTGCATCGTCGTAGGCATCATTTCGAGCAATAACAGTTTTTTGAGCAGCCTTATAAAAATTAAAAGCTCCTTTTGCATCATTATAAGCTTGGTTTACGGTGCTTTCTAAATTAAGCTTTTGTTGTTGGAATTGATTTTCAGAACGCATCAAGTTTACTTTGCTACGCTTTACATTGTTCTTTGCAGCAAATCCATTCAAAATCGGAATACTCAATTGGACTCCAAAATTATGCCCATCGTTCATATTAAGTTGAGTGCTTAGAGATTCAGGTCCAATAACTTTAGTTTGTTCAATCGGTCGAACAACTTCTTGTCCTGTAGCTGCAACAATTCCAATAGGGAAATCATCGAACACTCCAGTCCCAGTTAATCGGTCGCTATAAGACAATCTTGTACTGTAGCTATAAAAGGCTGATAGCGATGGTTGAAGTCCTGTTTTAGCAATTTCAATATCTGCTTTAGATATCTCCAGATTAGTAACAGATAATTTTATATCGTTTCTGTGAGTCAATGCTTCCTCATAGATCGCTTTAGGTGTCTTCTCTAAAATCTGAGGGAAAGGAACATCAAAGGTTTCAACAGCAATATCGAAGTTTTCGTAATCAGTTATCAATAGCAGTTGTGCTAAATTAATCTTTGTCAAACGCAGACTGTTTTCTGCCTGAATTACAGCTTGCTCTTGAGAAGCAATGGTAGCCTCTAATTCAAAAACATCCCCGGAGGTCAAAACACCTGCTTCAATCAAGGTCCTGGTACGTTCCAATTCTTTGATAGAAACTGCAAGTTGACTTTCCTGAACAATAAGCTGTTCTAGATTGAACATTACTTGCAGATAAGAATTAGCAATTAAAATCGAAGTGTTTTGTGTAATGTCCTCTAGATTATACTGCTGTGCTATAATAGCAAGATTGGCACGGTGTAAGCGCTTAACGTTCTGTAAGCCGTTGTATATGTCAACACCCATATTAACTCCAATAGAAGAAAATTGAGTTGTAACATCCTCCAAAAGACCTGTAGTGATGTTCTGGTTTAACCCGATGTTCCACGAATGAGTTGTTTGGGCGTTGATGTTAGGAAGAAAATTACCAAAAGCACTTTTCTTGTCAATCTCAGCATTTGCTATATCCAACTCGGACTGTTTAATTGTAATGTTTTTTTCAATGGCTAATTCTATACAGTCTTGTAGGGTCAGAGTTTGTCCCTTCACATACAGTGAAGAACAAAGAACAGCTACTACTGTTATATGTTTTAATGTCGTATATCTCATAATAAAGTAGGAATTATGCTTAGTTATCTTCAGATGGTTCATCTTCATCTTCCTTTTTCTCTTCTTCAGTTTTGTTCCAAACCTTGATGTTATCTTCAATGGTTATACCCGAAAGAATCTCTACGTTAATTCCATCAGAAATTCCAGTTTTGATGTCTTTACGCTCAAATTCTTGATCTTTAATTTGAACTTCAACATAAGGCTCTTCGGTTTTTTTATCAAACTGTAATAAGGCTTCTGGTATTGCAAGAATACTGTCTTTACGTTCCAAGACCAGAGAAGCGTTGGCGCTATAACCTGCGCGTACAAAGAAGTCATCATCTAAGTAAACGTCTCCCTCAATTTTAAACTGAACAGCTCCTTGTTCTTCGTTTCCTTTGGGGGCGATGAACTTCAAACGAGCTTCAAATTCTTTATCTTGTATAGCTCCTAAGTTTACAGTAAGGGGCATTCCGATTTTCAACTTTCCAACTTCTGCTTCATCAACTTTTCCTTCGAAAATCATTTTACTCAAGTCGGCTATAATAGCAATCGTAGTTCCGTTGTTAAACGTATTACTCTCCACTACTTGATCTCCTTCTTTAATGGGCATTTCAAGAACAGTCCCTGAAACAGTAGTACGAATATTTGTGTTTGCTGTAGCTGAGCCTCCTGCAGAACCTAGTTTGATGATCTGTAAATCGCTATCAGCATTTGTTACATCTTGCTTAGCTCTACTGTAGTTCAATTCAGCATTTTGGAAATCTTGTTGAGAAATGATTTCTTTTTCAAAAAGGCCTTTGTTTCTGTTGAATTCAATCTTGGCATTCTCCATTAGGATTTTGGTATTTGCCAAACGACCTTTTGCGCTATTCAGTGATTGTTCGTTTGGAACAACCTTAACTTTTGCAAGCAGATCACCTGTTTTCACGTTATCACCTTCTTCAACATAAAGTGTTTGGATGATACCCGAAATTTGAGGCTTAATCTCAACTTCATCTTCAGGGATTACTTTTCCAGTAGCAACTGATTTCATCTCAATAGATGTAATCAGTGCAGTCTGAGTATCGTATTGAACCGAAGGCTTACTGTTCGATTTGATGAAGAAAACAGCCGCATAAAGAACTCCAAACAAAATGGCTGCTATTAATATATATTTAAATACTTTTTTCATGGGAAATGGTTTATTATTTATATCTAGGTGTTATTATTCTTCTCTTAGGGCGTCAATAGGTTTTATACTAACGGCACGTTGTGCAGGGATCAGTCCGATTAAAGTTCCTAATGTAACCATGATTGCCAAGGCTCCTAGAACAAAAGATATCGGGACTGTAGGGTTGGTATAAGGGAAATCGTCCATGTTTGCAGTTGCTGCATCAATTCCAGATAAGACAAAAGCTCCAAGGATAATCCCAAAAACTCCTGCAATAAAGGTTAGGAATACAGATTCTAAAATAATCTGAATGCGAACTTCAGCTGGTGTAGCTCCCAATGCGCGGCGAATACCCAGTTCTTTGGTTCGTTCTTTTACGGATATCAATAGGATGTTTCCAATTCCAATGACTCCAGCAATGATGGTAGCGATTCCCACAATAAGTGATAAAAAAGTCATCCCTTGTGAAAAGCCCATGATTCTTCCAAAAACCTCACCAAGATTAAACGATCCAAATGCACGTTCATCTTTTGGAGATACACGGTGTATCCGTTTAAGGGTTTGTTTTACCTGTTCTTCCACTGCTATTACATCTGCATCATCAAAGGCCGCAATTGTAAACCAGTCTACATTATCTCCTGTATTGTACAGTTTTTTGTAGGTTGAAAAAGGGATAAATACATCTCCATCACTTTCAAAACCACCGCCTTCTATATACTTGTGGACACCGATGACTTGAAAATAAATATCATCAACACGAATGTATTGTCCAACAGGTTGTTCGTCTTCGTCAAACAATTCCTTTTGAGTTCGTTCTCCGATTACACATACTTTTCGTTCTTCATCGATATCAGCCTGATTTACAAATCGTCCACCGTCATATATTTTCTTAGTGGCAATCTTAGTGTATTCAGGAAAATCACCATAGATGGTAAAGGTTCCTGACTTCGATCCACGAACCATTTGCGAACCCCCACCACCATCGAATACGCCTTTAGCGTTTCTTGGAGCAATAAACTGTATTTCAGGAATGGTGTTGCGAAGTGTTCGTACATCTTGAATTTTAAGCTGTGGATTTCTCCCAGTCTTAAATCCTTCGTAAGGGATACTTGTGCTTTGTGCCCATACAAACATGGAATTCATAGCTACATTTTCGAATTGACGTTCAAATCCGTTATCAAGGCCTTTAGCAGCTCCAGATAAAGCAATGTAAATAAAGATACCCCACAAAACACCAATCACAGTAATGATGGTTCTGACTTTGTTTTTCTGGATAGAACCAAAAATTTCTTGCCAGGTATCGCGATCAAATATTATTTTTAAACTATTCATCTCTAAGGGCAACTATGGGTTTAATTCGTGCAGCGCGTTTGGCTGGTATATATCCTGCAATTCCGCCAAAAATAATTAATATTAGCGTAGCAAATAATGCAGTAGAGGTGTCTATGTAAGGGTTTTTTATAAAATAATCTTTGAGGGTTATACCAATGGATTTCAAAACAAAAATACCAATTAGTAACCCTATAATTCCAGAAAGTGTAGTAATGAAAATAGACTCTTGAAGAATCATTTGGATTACAGATTTTGGCGTAGCGCCTAATGCTTTTCTAATTCCTAATTCTTTGGTTCGTTCCTTGACAACAAAAACCATGATGTTAGAAATTCCTATAATGCCTGCGATCAAAGTACCAAGACCCACAAAAGTGACAATCAGTTGAAGTACGTTAGCAAATTGTTGATTTTGTTTTAGCTGATCAGCTCTATTTCTAATACGAATTCCGTTAGGGTCTTTAGGCGCAATCGACTTTTTCTTCTTAAAAAATTCACGCAACTTACGTTCAAAAACTAAAGATCCTGAATGGCCTATTTGAGGTTTAAAAGCAAGAATAATTTGGTCTACTTTATCATTGCTTTTTTCAAGTAATTGTCTCGTTGTATAGGGGATATAAATATAGCGTTCTTCACGATCACCTCCGTCATCTTGAAAGACTCCGATCACTTTAAAAACACTGTTCCCAATATCAATGAATTTTCCTAAGGGATTTTCTTGTTCGAACAAATCTCGAGCAACTAAACGCCCGATAACTGCATATTTTGTTTTGTTTCTAATATCACTTTCGTTGATATAACGTCCCTGCATTAAAATTGTTTTTTCAGCAAACTGATGAGCTGGACCAACTCCTCGCGTAGAATAGTTATCGAACTCATTTTTATATTTAACGACAGCAGATCTAGAAATTCTAGGGGTAATGTATTCTAAGAAGAAAGGGAACTGTTCTTTAATATCAGCCATATCATCGTTCTTAAATTCGATCTTACGGTTAGATTTAAACCCATCATATGGAATAGAGGTTTTACCTGGAGAGAAAGAAATAGTATTGGTTGCATCATCCAAAAAAAACTCTTGGAATGTGTTTTTAAGCCCATTACCAAAGCCAAATAGGATTATAAAAATAAAAATACCTAAAGCAACAGTAAAACCCGAAAGAAAGGTTCTTAGTTTATTCTTTCGAATGGTTTCGAATATTTCTTGCCAACGATCTCTGTTAAACATAATCAGCTGCTAAAACTTGGTTTACTTTTACGTCTTCTACAATAATGCCGTCTTTGAGTTTTACAACACGCTTGCACATTTTTGCAATATCCTCTTCGTGAGTAACCACTAAGATGGTGTTTCCTTCTTGATTTATTTTTTGGATCAAGTCCATTACTTCATACGAAGTTTTGGTGTCTAAAGCTCCAGTAGGCTCATCTGCCAAGAGTACCTTGGGGCGCGACGCCATAGCGCGTGCAATTGCAACCCGTTGTTTTTGACCTCCAGAAAGCTCACTAGGTAAGTGGGTTGACCAATCTGCCAAGCCTACCATGGTAAGGTATTTAATAGCTTGTTCTTGTCGTTCCTTGCGGCCTACTCCTTGGTAGTACAAAGGAAGAGAAACGTTTTCTGCGGCTGTTTTGTAATTAATTAAATTAAACGATTGAAAAACAAATCCCAAGAATTTATTACGGTATTTAGCGGCTTTGGTTTCATCTAAATCTTTAATCAGAACATCGTCGAGTGTATAAGAACCTTCATCAAGAACATCTAACATACCCAGTATGTTTAGGAGGGTGGATTTTCCAGATCCCGAAGAACCCATTATCGCAACTAATTCGCCTTTTTCAACTGAAAAGTCAATGCCTTTGAGTACGTGAAGCGAAGAGCTTCCCATTTTATAAGACTTATGAAGGTTTTTTATTTGTATCATGAAGTTTGGAATAAATGTCTTTTAGAATTGAATCTTGCTTATAAGACGTTTAAAAAAGTAAAAAGTTACACTAATGAACACATTATTTTTTAAGCATTCGAAATACAGCGACTCCAACTGCTCCGCCCAAGATGTAAGGGATGGCCATTAGGTATACAATCCCGTTGTTTATTCCTTTGGCGGTTTGCTGTCCTTCTTCCGATTCAAGTACTGCTCTACACATAGCACATTGCGCTTCTGCATCTACAGAACCTAAGATAAAAAGAGCTAATGTAAGGAGTATTGTTTTTTTCATTTAGAAGAAATTAAACGTAATATGGAGAAATCATATAATAAACAATCACCCCAGTAACGGTTACATATAGCCAAATAGGAAATGTAATTCTAGCGATTTTTCTGTGTTGTGTGAATTGTTGGGATATACCTCGAACGAACGAAATCAAAACCAAAGGTATGATGGCTATTGATAACACAATATGAGAAATTAGAATAATATAATACACTATTTTAATAGTGCCTTCTCCACCAAAAGGGGTAGGATCGGACGTTAGGTGATAGGCAACATACATGATTAAAAAAGCTAAAGAAAGACCGATCGCCGTTTTCATCATTTGTTCATGCAAATTAATTTTACGATTTTTTATTGCCCAAAGCGCTACTAATAATATGATAGCCGTATAGCCATTTACTGCTGCGTAAATTGGGGGAAGAAAAGATAATGATTGAACATTTTCTAATCGTATTCGAAAAAGAAAAGCAACTACAACGGGAATTGCAATTGACACTAAAATGATCCAGTTTTTATACTTCAGGGTTGATTTACTTGCATTCATAATAATTAATATTCGTTAAGTAAAAGATCTATATCCTCAAGAAGCATATCAACTCCTTGTTCTTCTGCATCCTCTTGATCTAATCCAAAATAATAAACAATTGGGTTTCCATAGTCGTCTTGACGAGAACGAATGAAGCCCTTTTTATCGATTAGTGCAAAATATCCTTGATGTTCAAATCCTCCGGCAACCGCTGGGTTTATTTCGGCAAATATATTGAAACCTTTATTTGCCAAGTCGTATACTCTGGATTTCGGTCCTGTTAAGAAATTCCAAGAAACTTCTGAACCGACATAACTTTCAGCATATTTTTTTAAAACAGAGGGGGTGTCGTTGTCCGGATCTATTGTAAACGATGCAATTCCAAAATTTTCTCGATCTCCAAAAGCATCACTTAAGATTTTCATGTTTTTATTCATGATCGGACAAATGGACGGACAGGTTGTAAAAAAAAATTCAGCAACGTAAACCTTTCCTAAATAATCCTCATTAGAAACGTAGATGCTATCTTGATTAAGAAATAAAAACTCAGGCACTTTCTTCGATTCTCCATTGATCTTAATAAAATCTAGAGCTTTGAAGCCTGGCTTTACAGAGCGGCTACTGTCGACTGTAGCATTATTAGTAAGACGATCGAATATCTTGGGAACAACAATTACCGCGAAGATTACTATGATAATTGCAAGTCCGATATAAGAAGATTTCTTCATATGTAAATGTAGTTATTATCCACTTAATTAATAACGCACTAGAATAACTCTAGTTTACTTTTGCCTATTGGCATTGTTTTTTTTGAGGGCTAAACGATATTCTGCAAGAATGACTTTGACATCATCTGTCATTTTATTGTTTAAGGAAGCCACAGACGAGGCATCATATCCAAAAAGAGTACCTACGTCTTCATCATCATCACGTCCACGTAAATTAGCTTCTCTGTCGACAATAAAAACAGTTGATGTACTTTGATTAGGAGATAGATTGATATCACTCTCAAGACTCAAAAATAGATTCTGAATTTGTTCAGCAGAACCAAAAATGAAATTCCACTTAATCATGTCCGTTCCAACTCCTTCTTCTAATTCTGAGATAACCTTTGCTATTTCTTCTTGATATCCGTCTTCAACAGCAACAACAAATTGGAAGTCTTTGAATTCGTAAAAACGTTTGTATATCTTCTGATTGAGGTTGAAAGCATCACTCTTTTTACTTTCTAAATCGTTCCCCCAAAATCCGATTACGGTAATGTAGTCTTGAAATTGAACAGGATCTCCACGAAGGGTTTTCCACGAATTTATTTCTGGAAGGTTCTCTGTTAGGATAGGAAGCTTTGCGAAATTATTTATTCCGGAGGCAAAAAATAAATAAATAATGATTGGAAATACAAAGAGTATTCCGAGTACAACATACTTTTTAAATGCGTTATTCTTCATTTTTTATTTTAGAAATTCCAACTAACAAAACCGGTACGCATAACCTCAAAAATGTAATCTGCCTCTAACAAAAGGATGAAACATAAATAAGGAATAAGTACTACTAAAGGAAGTACAATAGATCCCTTTAGACTGCCCTTTTCATCTCTGATGTGCATGAAATCCCAGGCGATGTAATAGGCTTTAACAATAGTTAAAATAATGAAAATCCAATTTAAGATTTTCATCCCTAAAAACATTCCCATAAGACTTTCAGGTTTTACAATACCCAGTATAACCTCAACAGTTGTAACGATGGATAGGAAAATCAATACGCCCCAGATTTTCTGAACGTTTGATTTGAATTTTAATAATCCCCTGAAGATGGCTAAGTTTTCTGTATCGTGTGCCATGATGTATATTTTATAATTAATTAAACTAAATAGAAGAAGGTGAATACGAATACCCAAACTAAATCTACAAAGTGCCAGTAAAGTCCAACTTTTTCGACCATTTCATAGTGTCCTCTTTTTTCATAAGTCCCCATGATCACGTTGAAGAAAATGATGATGTTGATTACAACTCCCGAGAGAACGTGAAATCCGTGAAATCCAGTAATGAAGAAAAAGAAATCGGCAAACAAACGGTTCCCGTATTCATTGTGAATGAGGTTTGCTCCTTCTACAACATTGATTGCTTCATTTATTTTTAACAAGGATTCTTCTCTTGAGAGAATAACCTTGTGACCCATTTCGTCAATTTTTTCAGTTTTAATAACCAAACTTTCATTAGCAGCAAATCCACCCGCTACCTCTTCTACACTATAACTTGGTAATGACGATTCTCCAATAAACCAAATTCCATTACTATCTAAGTGGGTGTCTCTGGACGAATCGATATTAGCAGCAAAAGCTTCTAAAGCAACACGTTTTCCTGTTTCTGCATCCATAAACTGAAGGATTTGTCCTCCTTTGGTTTCAAGAGCACCATATTCACCTTTGATGAAGTTTTTCCACTCCCAAGCTTGTGATCCAACGAATATTGCTCCTCCAATAACGGTAAGCAACATATAAAACGTCACTTTCGCTTTGTTCATATGGTGACCCGCATCTACGGCTAATACCATTGTTACTGAAGAGAAAATTAAGACAAAAGTCATCAAGGCTACATAATACATCGGAGCATCTACTCCATGTAAAAAGGGAAAATGCGTAAATACTTCATCGGCAATTGGCCAAGAATCAATATTCTTAAATCTAGAAAAACCATAGGCCACTAAGAAGCCTGTAAAAGTTAAAGCATCAGAAACGATGAAAAACCACATCATCATTTTCCCATAGCTTGCTTTCAGTGGTTTATTACCTCCACCCCAAACATTTGTCTCGTCTATTGTTTTGTTTGCTGTAACTTCCATATAAAAGTGTCAAATTTTAATTTTACAAAAATAGTATTTTTTTTAACTATACACACTCACGAAAACGTATAAATAAATCCATAAAAAATCGAGAAAATGCCAAAACAGCTCCGCTAATTCATAGCCTAATTTATCTTTGGGTGTATATGCGTTTCTATAGGTTTGAAAAAGAACGACCAATAAAACAACCAATCCGCCAAAAACGTGAGCTAGATGAAGTAGAACAAGTACGTAAAGAAAGGAGGTTGTGATTGAACTTGCCGCTCCAGTAAAATAATATCCTTGTTCTATGACTTGCGAAAATCCAGTAAATTGAAAATAAACAAACAACAGTGTTAAGCCTAATGTCACCCAAAGAAATATTTTTTGTAACAATACATTTCCTTGGTTCAATGCATTTTTACCTAAGAAAAAGGTAATGCTACTTAAAAAGATAAGTAGGGTGCTATATAAAAATACGGTTGGCAATTCGAAAGAAGTTAGCCAATCTGCTCGACTACTACTCACCACATAAGCACTGGTCAAACCCGCGAAGGTCATCGTCATACTAATCATCCCAAACCAGAGCATCATTTTTTTTGCTCTAGCATTCTTTTCTACTGCTGTTTTTTCCATTTTAAGCGATCATTTTATCAATTACATATATAATTTGAACTAGTGTAATATAGCCTACACTAGAAAACATCAATCTTTTAGCTGCTTCATTTGTTTTGTCAATCATCAATTGAAGTGCAAAATACAGCATAATTAGACCCAGAATTCCAACTACGACTGCTCCAATAATACTTAAACTAAAACTACCTGTATAGGCAGTTGCTGGCAGTACAGAAACAACAATCATCCAGAGGGTGTAAAACACAATTTGAAAAGCAGTAGCATTGTCTGCATGTCCTGAAGGTAGCATCTTAAAACCTGCACGTTTATAATCTTTATCCAACATCCACCCAATTGCCCAGAAATGGGGAAACTGCCAAAAAAACTGTATCATAAACAATACCCCGGACTCTATCCCAAAATGATCTGTATACGCTACCCATCCGAGCATAAAAGGTATTGCTCCTGGGAAAGCGCCTACAAAAACTGCCAAAGGAGTTCTTGTTTTAAGTGGCGTATATACACATACATATAAGAAGATAGAAATTCCACCAAACAAAGCTGTTCGCGTATTTATGGTATACAAAACCAATAAGCCTAAGGCCGCTAGAATAGTAGCGATTGTCATAGCCGATTGGACCGACATTCTTCCTGAAGGTAAAGGTCTATTCTTAGTCCGATCCATTAATGCATCGAGGTCTTTTTCTATTACTTGATTGAATGCGTTCGAAGCTCCTACCATGAAATATCCACCAAAGGCTAGTAGAATAACATCTATAAGAACTGGAGAATCCGCAGCCAAAAAATAACCTGCAATAGAAGAAAATACTACGCTTACTGCAAGGCGTACTTTTGTCAACTGCTTAAAGTCGTCCATGAAGAGTGAAAAAGTAGACTCTTCTGGGGTTTGTAAACGAATTTTTTCTACATCCATAATCTTGTGCAAAGATAATGTACAATCCCCTATTTACCATAGAAACCGAAACCTAAATTATAGGGCACAAAAAAGCCCGAAGTTTCCTTCGGGCTTCATTAAAAGAATAGCTGTAGTTTTAGTTTAATTTAAACGCTATTGGAATACTAAAAGGAACACGTACGGGACGCCCTCTTTGTTTTCCAGGTGTCATTTTTGGTAGTTTATTGATGATACGTAATGCTTCTTTTTCTAAGTTTCTATCTGGTGACCTTAATACTTCTATGTTAGTAATACTTCCATCTTTTTCAATCACAAAGCGCATATAAACCTTTCCTTGAATTCCCATTTCCTGGCCAATTTCAGGGTAACAAACGGTTTTATTAATGTGAATAAAAATCATTTTCTGAAAGCACTTTTTTTGTTCGGATTTCGACACAACTTCACAGCCAGGAAAAACAGGCACCTCATCAACAAAATCGATCAAAACTTCATCTTCAATAAAATCATCAACTACAGGAATATTATTAACATCAATAATCTCATTTGGTTAAACTTCTGAAGTTGGAATCGGATCTTCAGGTGTGTCAACAATATCATTAACCACATTAATGATTACAGGCGGCGGAGGCGGAGGTGGAGGAACTACGATAGGTAATACAATCAGAATTTCTTCAATCACATCTTCATCAACGTTAAGTGTTTGATAATCGATGGCTGATTTCTCATACGTCTTCCATTCGATGGATTGCCACGTAAAGAAAAGAACGATGGTTAGGCCGATTGCGAAATAAAGACTGCTGTCTTTGGATAGGTCTGCTTTTGGATTTTTTTTGAGTTTCATGATGCAGGGATTTAGGTGATACACTTCTAATCAAAAACAACTACCAAGCCAGTGGACGCTCAACGCTAAAAGCAAAAAGCCCAAAGTTTCCTTCGGGCTTCAACAAACAACAAGAGTTGTTTTAGTTTAATCTAAACGTAATTGGAATACTGAAAGGAACACGAACTGGGCGTCCTCTTTGTTTTCCGGGTGTCATTTTTGGAAGCTTCGAAATGATTCGAGCTGCCTCTTTTTCTAAGTTTTTATCTGGTCCACGCATTCTTACGTTAGTGATATTTCCGTCTTTTGAAATGATAAAGTTTACATAAACTCTTCCTTGGATTCCCATTTCCTGAGCAATTTCAGGGTAACGGAAATTCTTACGAATGTGTATATTCATTTTTTCTTGGAAACAGGCTCTTCGTTCTGATTTTGCTACACGCTCACAACCAGGAAATAAAGGAACATCTTCAATAACTGCAAAAGGAACATCTACATCATCGAAATCGTCTTCAACTTCAATGTCTTCAACCTCAACAATCTCTTCTTGATCGGTTTCAGTAGATTCTATTACCGTTTCTTCAACCTCTTCTTCATCCTCAACAATCTCGATTACTTCGGGAGCTGGTGGTGGTGGAGGTGGTGGTGGTGTTTTTAGTTGTTCTGTAATTGGCACTTCTTCATCATCTTCGTCATCAACGTTAAGCGCTTGATAGTCGAAAGCTGATTTTTCGTACGTCTTCCACTCGATCGCTTGCCACGAGAACAAGAGAACCAAGGCAAGACCTATGGCGAAATATAAGCTGCTGTTTTTGGTCAGATCAGCTTTTGGATTTTTTTTCAGTTGCATAGAACTTTATTTAGATAGCTAATTTATAAAAATACGGCATTTGACAATAACTTTTTAACTCTTTTTGATAAAAAAATAAAGAAAACAATTCCTAGAGTGTTCGCTAACAAATCATAGACCTCAAAACTTCGGTAGGATAAAAGGCTTCCCTGAACGATTTCGAGCAACAAACCCAATGAAAATGAGCTAATTATTGTCCACTTTTTGGCGGTTTCTAACTTCCAATCCAAATTCAATGCCACAAACACACTTGTTGCAAAACAAAAATAGGCAAAACCGTGGGCTAGTTTATCAACTCCAAAACCAGGGATTTCTTTAATCGGCAAACGTAAAGCAACAGTGGAAAGGAAAACAATGAAAACTCCAATGCTGTAAGCTGCAATGGAAAACACATATCTAGGCACCGATCAATTCTTTATAAGCCGCAGCGTCCAAAAGCTCACTAACTTCTCCTGGATTGTCCAGTTTAATTTTAATCATCCACCCTTTACCGTAAGGATCCTCATTTACCATTTCTGGCTCATCCTCTAGTGATTCGTTGAATTCAATAATAGTTCCCGAAAGTGGCATAAAAAGGTCGGAAACGGTCTTTACAGCCTCTACTGTTCCGAAAACTTTACTTATTCCTATTTGTTCGTCTAAGGTTTCTACTTCAACATAAACAATATCTCCCAATTCGCTTTGTGCAAAATCAGTAACGCCAACAGTTGCGATTCCATCTTCAATTGAAATCCATTCGTGGTCTTTGGTATAGTGTAATGTATCCGGTGTATTCATCTATTCTTTGTTTTAAAGAAACAAATATAACAGATTCTCACAATCAATTACCAAAATTATATCGAATGATTATCCCTGATCGAATTGAGGTTTGTGGGAAAGCAGAAGAAATTGCGAATTCCGAAAAGTTATGATCGTAAAAGAACTGACTTGTTAAGTTTTTAGATAAGGCATAATCAGCTGATACCTTTATAGACCAGAGGGTCTGTCCAGCGGTTACTTGATTGTCGTTTATTTCTAAATTCCTCAAAACGGTAATGTTGTTTCGATACGATAAATCGGCTTTAATATTTAAATCTCCTTTGAGGGTTTTTCTTCTTCCACCAATTCGAGTTCTAAAACGTAAATCTTTGAGGCGGTATCCCATCCCAACGATATATTCTTGCCCACTAGATTCGGTCAATAAATTATTATCTAAACTCAGCGAAAGGGCACGGTCTGTTTTGAGTTCTGCTAAAAATTTAAATGAGTTTTTCAATTCTAAATCAATTCGTATGAGCGGATTAAATTGCTCCACCAGATTCAGATTAGAAAACAAAGTAGAAGGTACAAAATTTCCACCGTCATCTACTTGATTTGGAAAGGATGGATCGTAGTCTAGATTCGTTTGAAAATTATTGATCGTATAACTCGAACGGTAAGCGTGGGTAAGTGAAAATCGATTGAATATTTTCTTAAGAGATTTGACATTCATCAAGCCCGTATACTTTAAGTTCCAGTTGGGTAAAGGCGTTTTCTTAATCGGATCCAACGACACCTGCTCTGCAGACGAACCGGAATATGCTGCAAGGAAAGCTGGAATAACAACCGATTGGCTCGATCTTCCATATCCTCTTGGATAACCTTCTTCGTCTACATCGGTTATCGGAATTCCTGCTGCTAATGCTAAACGCTGCGCTACAACTAATCGATGTGTTCTGAATTTCTCAAAGTTGGGGTTGAATGAACCTGAAGGTCTATTGAAAGCTGTTCTAATGAGTAAGGTCGACATTCCAAAGTTTCCGTAGCTGTTAGGATTTAAAGGAGCATAGGAGCCGTTTATAACAGAAAAGTTTTCAGATAAGTTTTCAGAAAAATTTCGTTCGGCAGTTAAATCAATTAACAAACCTTTTCCAAAATCCAATTGTCCGGTTATTTTTAATTGACTGTTGTGAACCTGCGTAAATTGTTGATTGAAATCTGGGAAATCGGTCAACCAACCATTTCGGGCTACTTCATAACGAATATCGGCCTGGCTTCCAAAAGTAAAAGCTGCTGTTGGCTGCAAAGTTCCACCAAACCCTAGGGTGGGTAAATAACCCGGTAATACCTTTCCGTTGTTTTCGCTATACGTAAATTGAACCCGTTTCATTATTGAAAGTACATTTGCTACCGAACGAAGCACTTTCTTTTTCTTCTTCTTTTTAGGCTTATCCTTAACTTCTGGTGCATTGGGGTCGACGACCTTTTTAGATAATATTTGCCTTATGTTTTTTTGATTTTTTTGAATTCCAAAGATTCGATAAATCCGATCTATAGAGATCGAACCGTTTAGGGTTTGTGTGTTAGCGTTTTGTACCGTATTTACAATCCCCAAAACATTACCATCTAGATCTTCAACGTCAGCCAAGACATCTGACCCACGTTGCCAACTAAAATCGCCCGTGTAACTATAATTCGCATCAATAAAACTCAAAAACGGAATGTACTTGAACGGTAATTTATAGTTCAAGGTTAGGGCTTGGAAATGCCTATTTGGATCTCCAACATCCCAAAGACCATCCCAAATATTCTTGCTTTTATCTACAGAAGTAGCGCCTTCGTTATTTTCTTGATAATAGTTACGCACTATATTATTACTCGAAGCTGTAAAATTCATTTTCAAGGATCGGGTAATGTTGTGGTTGATGCTATAGGTCCAATCGAATAAGAAATTGCGTTGCTGCAAATCTGGTAAAGCAAGTTGTTGAGCTGTGTCTACTCCTTCCGTGTAAACTTCTCTAAACTGTTGGCTGTTAAACAATCGATCGATTTTAGAACTGATCGCTATGTTGTTTGGCACTAAATTAAAGTTTACCTCTCTGAGCCATTGCCAGTATTTTTTTCGGTTGAGGGCTTTTATCTTTTTAAAAGGATTGATCTCTAAAGGTGTAAAGCCATAATTGTAATTTGCCGAAAGGGCGACCGTTTTATTGGACTGGTTTTGAATTTCATAATCATGATGAGAAAACTCATTATAGGCATACGAAAAATCGAGGTTTTCTAAATTGTAAAAACGAGGTTTGGCGGCACCACCATTCTTTCGAACTCCAATAAGGCTGATGCTTTTTCGTTCGGTATAATCAATTGCTTGATTTTTTATGGTATCGCGCTGAGACTTACTCGTAGCTGTTGCCAAACGATCTTTTAGACGAAGATCTTGATAAAAAGGATCGTACTCTGGAGTAATTTGCGTTGCTCCTACGTTGTAGTTTAATGGAATTTGTACGCCCCATTTCTTAGGTAACAATTGCCCTACGTTAACATTCGTCACAAAATCATATTGTGCTAAATCTTCTCTACTACGTTCATTTGGTGATTGCTCAATAGACCCAAAACCAATGGTAGATATTCGACCAGAAGCACTTATTGTTGCAAAATCAGCTAGGTTAGCATCGAGCGACCCTATGGCTGCCCAACCTCCTTGACTATCAATTCCAGCAATCCGTAATTCGTTAAACCACACTTCGCCACACAGAACATCACCTACTGTTTGCGAGGGGTTTTTAACGCCAATCATCATGGTTTTTATTGATCCCAACGAAGGATTTCCTCGTACCGAAAACTTATATCTTTTATCTCCGGGCAAGGAACTAATTGGAGTGAACTCGTCAATGACATTAAGGTCTTCGTCGTAGTAAATCGACCCATTAGAAATCTTTCCAATACTTGCAGCCTTGAGCTTTGATAAAATTTCAATCGGAATGTCAATCGAATTAAAGTCGGGTTGCCAAACCTCCTGCGCACTCAATTTGTTTGATGCGCCTTCCATAAAGGAAGATGGTTTCAGTGGCACTTCAATTTGATAATAATTGTCTTTGTAATCCGTTCCAATTCGAATAAACGCAACCAAGCGTTTGTCGTACTCGTCTTGTGTCCCTTCTCCTGGCAATGGAGTTTGACCTTGCACAGATTCCGCATGCAAGAACATTTTCAACTTCTTATATTGTCTTAAATCAATTTCAACGCTCTTGTATATCCCTCGAGAATCCATAGGTTGTAAATCACAAATTCTAAAAGATAACGATTGTTCGTTTTGTCGAACAATGGTGTTGTTGTTGTTGATTTGCTCTCGTTGAATATCCGGTGGTAAAACATAATTAATTGGAACCCTGTTTTCGTTTTCTAAAACATTAACGGTGCTGATGTCTACAGTGGTGTTTACATTAGCCAAAACAGTTTCATTCAATGATTGATTGTAACGTCTCCAGTCACCACGCACTAAATCTAAGGTTCCAAATCTAAAGACTACTGGCGTTTCAAATTCGCTTAAAACCATTCGCATAAAGCGAATCGAGCGAAGGTCTTCAATCCCATTGATGTTGTCGAAGTAGGTGTTGAAACTTGTTCCCTGATAGTAGCGTTTGTCTATGGGTACTTTAAACTGAATCCATCGAGAAGTTAATTGTTGTCCATTAGGAAGATCAACGGTTACATTTTCGCGAACATCAGTAATGAAAGGATGGTTACCAACGGTCATGTTTTTAGCAATTGGGACACGATATTCGAAGTAACTGTCAATCGTATTCATGGTTTGGTCACGGTTGATGTCTTCGGTATCGGGCTCTGCAGTACTCCCGCGGTTTGTATCTGAAAAAGCAATAGGTGAATTTCCTTCGGTACCATTGTAGTTTTTATAGCGATTCACAATGCCTCCCGAAGCCTGAACAAAATATTCGTAATTATCTCCAGCGGGATCATTTATAGGTCCGTTAGGATAAACCAAACGTTCTTCGGCATCATTCAAGCCATCAAAACCTACATCTTGTAACAAGCGGTCCTCTTCAACCGTATTAAACGCATAGAGTAAGGATTGGGCTGCTGGTGTTTTCCCCCAATTAGTTTCGTTGGTAGCAACAGGTTCTGATCCAGGTAAACCATTTTCGTATTGTTTACGACCATCTTTCAGAACATCTTCAGAAATGTTACCTAAATGAAAAATCAACGACCCAAGGTCTTGATCAGGAGTTTCTAATTCGGTAAACGTATCCAGTAACCAGAACTCAATAAACTCTACATTCGATTGTTCAAAGTTGGTTGCATTGATTGAACGCATCACACCCCCCCAATTCTTTTCGGGATTTGCAACAAAGGCATCCGTTTCTTGATTATTATATGGCCCTTTTTCTTCGGGAAAATAAGCTAAATCTAGAGTTGGCTGAAAAGTCGATTGCCCTTGAACTAAGTCTTGTTCTGGGAAGATTTCATTGATAAAAATACGACGTGTAGTATTCAACGAGATATCATCATTCCCAATTCCTTGCGGACGAGATTGAGAGGTGTAAAAAATTGGATCGACACTATACCAAGCAAGTTTTGCACGGTTGTGACCTGCGGTCAAATCATCAACTCCAGCTTGTGAACCTTCGAAACCTTCAGAAGGTACACTCGCTAAATTCCAAGCAAAAAACCCTTTAACATCAACGTTGGTTTGAGCGCCTTCAAAATCGTCTAAATAAACATTCGTTTCTCCTTCCAACTGGGTGTTTTTAGGATCTCCAGCAATAAAGGTGGCTACTTCTCCCCGGAACGAAATGCGGGAAGGAGCAGTTGTTTCAATATTAGGAAGTTTATTAACTAATCGAGTTAAAAAAGGCAGTTCCGTTGAAAAATTGGTGTTTAATCCGATCATGGTATTGTTGACAGGCTCTGTACCATAATTCGCTTTTTGGGTCAATGGGTTTTCGCTCAAATTGATTAAAGTCCCACCGATTACGAAGTTATTATTAAACTGGTGTATGATATCAAAACCAGAAAACCGCTTATTTTGTTGCCCAAAAAAAGAATTGTTTTCTACTGAAATCTGAATGGGAATATTAGAAGCTTGCAGGGCTGGATCCAGAATTTTAACGCGCCCGATTTGGTAGTTTACAGTATAGTCTAAACCCTCTTGCAAGACCCGACCACCTGCGGTTACAGAAACCGATCCTCTCGGGACATTAAAAGCTCCAATGGCAATTCCGTCTCCTCCTGCTGATTTATAGCGTCCTTTGATTTGGTATTTATTCTGTTCTGAAGTTTCTAAAGCTCCTGCTTGTGTAAGCGCATACATGTCTCGAAATACGTACTTTGCCTGATTGGCATTGTAGGTCATTTCATTTGCATATTGCTCGTTAGAAGCGTCTGGATTGTCTAAAAGCTTGAAGATGGTTTCTCCAAAAGGTTCGACTGTTGGGAAAATAATTCTTCCATATTGAGGATCGACGGTAATTCCAGGAACGAAATCAAAAAACCCATCGCCCTCCGGCTCTGGATCGTTATATAAATTCAGTCGATCTAAACTTAAGGTACGAAGTAGGATTTGATTTTTTAATGACTCTGGCCATATCGAGGCATCTACAGCCAGCAAATAATTGATCGGCGATGGATCGGAATACAAGATATTCAATCGAAAATCTTCTTGCTCCAATTGAAAGGCACCTGTGTTGTAAATGTTTTTCATCATCAAATCCCAAACAGGCTGACGAACATCTGTAATTGTACTTTTCAATAACTTAACAACAAGGTTATTTGTAGCTACCGTTGGAACTTGACTTTGAGTGCTACTAGCAACAATTGAAGTGCCCTCTATACCTCCGTTGGCAAACTCTCCAACTTGATACACTTTACCTTGGAATGTGAATTGAAAGGCTACCCCTAATATTTCATCGTTACTGAGGCGTTGGTTTAAGGAGATATATCCTAACTGTGGGTTCAGAGTGTATTCTGTCGTTTGCAACTTTCTGGCACTTTCTAATACTGCGTAATCAAACCCTTCTTTAATTCGACCATTCAGCGCGCCGAAACCATTTGGAACCGTTGCAACATCCCGAATCGCATTGGTAAGGAAAGATCCTGAAGCATTCGCATCAGGGTTTAGCTTATTGGCTTCGTTAGCCGGAATGCCTCGGGGGGTTGGTGCATTAAAAAAAGAGCTATTTAATTCATCTACTTTCGTGTTGTTTGGATCGGCTTCTCCTAAATCTTGAAGTGCGATGATGTTTCTGATATTATTGGTTTGGGATTGACGGTTGGTAACCCAAACCTCAACTCGGGTTATTTGAATAGGAGAGTTGATGTAGGGATAGGTTTTTAGAAAGGCATCGTAATTATCTCTGAAATAATGTGCCAAAAAGAAGTGACGATCCGCTTCATAATCCAAAGCAAATAAAGAGAATTCCTGTAATGTTCCACCCCCTTGTGCAATTACTGATTGCGCTTGTGAACGTTGCTCTGCAAAAACTCCGGTAATGTTGGTTCGCCCGAATTTAACCTCAGCTTTAACCCCCATTAAACTTTGTGCACCCGAAATAAGGGTGCTGTTGAGTGGCATGCTGACGTTTCCAATATCAATATTTTGTAAAATAGCATCCTCAGAAGCAGGTTTATTTAGAAAATCATTGATTTTATTTTGATATTCGCTCGCCTTGTTTTGAACAGCTGAAACCTTATCTTGAACAGCAGATATCTTGTCTTCTACCGCAGATACTTTATCGTTTATCTTATCTGCAAATCCCGACACCTTGTCAATCACCTGATTTGCTTTTCCTTCTAAAGCTTCTTTTTTTTCTTTAATGGAACTAGGCAGATAGTCTTTCAACTCATTTACTTTAGGAGGGTTGAATTCTAATTTAACTAAGTTTTGAAAATCAAAAGTTGATTCGGTATCATAATTGGCTGTAATTTGTAAACGTTCACCTATTTTTCCTAATAAGCTTAAGTTGATGCGTTGATCAAAATCAAAACCAAAATTCCTTCTGTTTCGGGGAGAAAACGATGGGTTATCTGTTTTTTGATAGCGCACTCCTAAATCAATTCCAATGGAACCTTGAGGTGTAACATCAATTTCATTTCCTCCAAAAATAGAAGTAAAAAATTTCGAGTTCACATATAATTCTGGTAAAAGATCTCTTTGAGCCGAGTCTTGAATGCTTCCTTTTTTCTGAGAAATAGTACTTACTTTGTCTTTGAAATAAGCATTCATTTGTTCTTTAAGCACCAAACGTTCGTATTCTTTCGGTGAAAGAACCAACGGTATGTTTAAAGGGTAATTTCCATCGGATTGAACATATACATAAACTTCCCGTTCGGTATCGTAAATATAATTATCTAAGGAGCTATCATTTTGAGGAAATGCAATGTTGCCTAACTCGGATGAAGAGTCGGTAGTATCTTGGCAGTACAGGGTGGCAACAGTAGTAGATCCTAGTAAAAGCACTACTAAAATGCTAAGGCGAAGAATATAAAAAAAGGCACTCTTTGTTCTAACCAAAGGGTTTTTACAATTTATTCAAAGCGATTTTTATCAATTCCTCAATGGAACTATCGGGGGTGCTTTGAAGGATGTTATCAACTACTTTCTCAGATTGTCTTCTTGGGTAACCAAGGACCTCCAATGCTGATAACGTTTCTTCTTTGGTTCTATTGCTTTGAAGTACAGGAATTTCATCATTTCCTTCAATTTTCTGAACCTTGTCTTTTAGTTCAATCAAAACACGCTGAGCGGTCTTGAGGCCAATTCCTTTTACTCCTTTAATTGCCGCTAAGTTTTCGCTTAAGATAGCATGCTGAATTTCTTGGGGTGACATAGACGAAAGCATGGTTCGAGCAATACTTGCTCCAATACCAGAAATAGAGATTAAAAGTCTAAAAATAGTACGTTCAATCGGTTGAAAAAAACCAAACAACGTATGAGAATCTTCTTTGACTTGTAAATGCGTATACAGTTTGATGGATTCGTCATCTCCCAATTGTCCGTAGGTATGTAAGGATATATGAACCATATACCCCAGACCGTTGCAATCTATAATTACATGGGTAGGATGTTTTTCAACTAATTTACCTTTAATCTGTGCAATCATCTTTTTTGCTTTTGTTGAGCATCAATTACTGCAACTGCAGCCATATTCACAATCTCATCGACGCTGGCTCCTAATTGAAGTACGTGAATGGGTTCTTTTAATCCTAGTAAAATAGGGCCAACCGATTGATTTTTATTCAGCTCTTTCATTAATTTATAGGTGATGTTTGCCGATTCTAAATTTGGAAAAATTAGCGTATTGACATTCTTTTTAGCGATTTCTGAAAAAGGAAATCGTTCTTCTAACATGTCTCGGTTCAAAGCAAAATCAGACTGTAAAGGACCGTCTACAACTAAATCTGGATAGTATCGATGTAGATAGGCTACCGCATCGGTTACTTTTCCTGCATTGGGATGTTTCGAAGATCCAAAATTGGTGTACGATAACATAGCCATAACAGGTTTGATTCCGAACATCTCAACTATTTTAGAAGTCATAAAACCAATTTTAGCCAATTCTTTAGCCGTTGGATCAATATTAATAGACGTATCCGAGATGAAAATTGGTCCTCGATCGGTCAGCATCATATTCGTAGCTGCAATTTTCGAGACGCCTTTATCTTTTCCAACAACATCAAGTACAGGTTTTATTACGGATGCATAGTTTCTAGAATAGCCCGAAAGCATTGCATCTACATCCCCATTCTTCACCATCATTGCTGCAAAATAGTTTCGCTCCCGCATCAAAGATTCTGCTTCGTATAATGTTACTCCTTTTCTTTTCTGTTCATTCCAAAAAAGGTTGGCGTATTTACTTTTTATTTCTAACTGCTCATCACTCTTTGGATCTAAAATCATAACCTCTTCCTGGAAGTTAATCGATTCCATCAAATCAGAAATCACATCTTTTCTTCCTAAAAGTATGGGCTGACCAATACCCTCTTCCATAACAATTTGAGCTGCCTTGAGAACGTCCAATTGATCTGCTTCTGCAAACACAATTTTCTTTGGTGCCGATCGAGCACGGTCATGAATGAGGCGGATCATTTTTTGATCTTTTCCAATCAATCCTGCAAGTTGTTCTCTATATTTTTCCCAATCTTCAATCGGTTCTTTTGCAACTCCCGATGCTATTGCTGCTTTTGCAACTGCAATTGGCACTTCCTCAATCAGACGAGGATCAAAGGGTTTTGGAATGATATAGTCGCGTCCAAAAGACAAATTGGTTTCTTGGTAAGCAATATTAACTTGTTCTGGAACTGGCTTTTTAGTCAATTCAGCCAAAGCTTCTACCGCTGCCATTTTCATGGCTTCATTAATCTTAGTCGCACGAACATCAAGCGCTCCTCTAAAGATAAAAGGAAACCCTAAAACATTGTTCACTTGATTAGGATGATCTGAGCGACCAGTCGCCATAATGATATCATCACGGACAGAACAGGCTAAATTATATTCTATTTCCGGATCAGGATTTGCCATTGCAAAAACAATCGGGTTGGCATTCATAGCCTTCAACATGTCAACGTTTACAATATCTGCTTTTGATAAGCCAATAAACACATCAGCATTGACCATTGCTTCGTCCAGAGTGTGGACATCAATTGCTGTAGCAAATTCTTTTTTCTCTGGAGTTAAAGACGTGCGATCTTTACGAATAACGCCCTTACTATCGGTCATGATTATATTTTCGTCATGCGCTCCAAAAGCTTTATACAGACGGGTACAGGAAACTGCAGCAGCTCCTGCTCCAGAAATCACAATGCGAACATCACTTATTTTTTTGTCAGCTAATTCCAATGCGTTCAATAAAGCTGCACATGAAATGATTGCGGTTCCATGTTGGTCGTCATGCATTACCGGAATGTCCAATTCTTCTTTCAAGCGACGTTCAATTTCAAAAGCTTCGGGTGCCTTAATATCTTCTAAATTGATCCCTCCAAAAGTAGGGGCAATTGCTTTTACGGCTTCTATGAATTTTTCTGGATCTTTAGCATCTACCTCAATATCAAACACATCAATTCCAGCAAAGATTTTAAATAACAATCCTTTCCCTTCCATCACAGGTTTGGAAGCTTCTGGACCAATATTACCTAAACCTAAAACGGCTGTCCCATTCGAGATTACCGCAACTAGATTTCCTTTGTTGGTGTATTTATAAACATCTTCTGGATTCTTTTCAATTTCAAGACAGGGAACTGCAACCCCGGGCGAGTAAGCCAATGCCAGATCACGTTGTGTGCTGTAACTTTTAGTAGGAACGACTTCAATTTTACCAGGGCGAGGTTTGGCATGATATACTAAAGCTTCTCTTCTTTTACGTTCTTTGCTCATAATTTATGTGTCGAAGAACAAATGTAGCAAGACTGGAGGATTAACAAATAGTTAATGCTGAATATTCGTTAAAAAAAAGAGCACCGAAGTGCTCTCTTTTGATGGTAGAATTGAAAAGACTAATTAATAGTTAGGGTTTTGGGTTAAGTCTTCGATTTTAACGATAACATTTCTTGTGTTTTCAGTGTACATTTTAATTTGTCGGTTACCGTCAATTTTTATATAGATTTTTTCATTTAATTTGCTGTGTTTTACTTTAAAGAATGAATTTCCAGGATACCAGTTTTCAAGGGTATCAAGATGCAACTTACAATACCTATTCTGAAGTATAAACCAAGTGTGAATAAAACGTTAATATTCCTTAACTAAATCATTTTCGTAAGTAGTGAAAAGCATTTTATAGTATGTGAAATTAAACAGCTGAATCTTCTGATTCACGAACAAAAAGGGAGAAGAATCCTGCAATTACCAAGCATGCTCCAGCCAGTCGAATCACATTTATGGGGTTACTACCCAGTAAATCGTAAACAAAGTACTGCATGGTGAAAATTTCTATAATCATTGGAATCACAATAAACATATTGAAAATACCCATATAGATACCCATTTTATCACTAGGAATGGACGCTGCTAACATTTGATAAGGCATGGCCATCATTGATGCCCAAGTAATTCCTAGCCCAAAGGAAAATAAATAAATTTGAGAAACTGGGATTCCACTACCTAAAGGAATGGTGAAGAGAATATCGGTGTCATTCAAAAAAGGCATAATCATGAGGCCGATACCTCCAAGTAAAAGGCTTATAAAGTGCAAGTTCTTCGCTCCTAGTTTTCTTGCAATTGGAATCATAGGGAATGCGATCAGAACACAGATGATGTTGTATGTTCCATTCAAGTTACCTGTTAAAAGTTGTGCTTGGTTGAAAAAAGGAGTGTTTTGATCCAAGGTATCGAAAAGCGATAAGGACAAAGCAGAAGTTAGATACTGCCAATAACAAAACATGGCATACCAAGAGAAAAACATTACAGGAATTAATTGCCGCATGGTCTTGGGCATTTTCATAAAAGCCTCTTTAATTTCTTTTAGGGTTCTGGAAAAAGTATTCCCTTTCGCTTTATTGGCGTTAATTACGGCTAATTCCTCTTTGGTTGGTGGGTATTCGGAAGTAGTTAAAACGGTCACTAAAATAGTCCCTATAGAAGCTATTGCACCAATACCAAAAGCCCAATAAGTAGACACAGGAACTCCATTGTCCATCGTATCACTCAAAGCCAAAATCCCAAAAGACACTAAGATAACCGGTGTGAAATTGGACATGATGCTTCCTAGGCCAGTAAAGAAACTTTGCATTAAAAAACCAATAGAGTACTGCTTTTTAGGCAGCTTATCCGAAACAAAAGCACGGTAAGGTTCAAGAGCAATGTTATTTGCCGCATCGAGAATCCACAGTAAACTAGCTGCCATCCATATCGAACTTGAAAAAGGCATTGCGATCAAGGCTAAACTAGCAATTAGGGCACCAATTAAAAAAAACGGTTTTCTTCTTCCAAACTTTGGAGACCAGGTACCATCGCTTATTGCGCCAATTACGGGCTGTACTAAGAGTCCCGTGACGGGACCTGCTAACCACAACATGGGCAATTCGGCTTCGTTTGCACCGAGGTAACGGTAAATCGCACTCATGTTACTCTGTTGTAATCCAAAACTAAATTGAACCCCAAAAAAGCCAAAGTTCATGGTTAGGATTTGCCAAAAGGAAAGTTGTTTTTTTTGCAGCATAATTTATTTAAGAGCGAGTTCTTTATCTCCTCCAGTGAATGTCTGAATTCTCTGTACAATATGCTCTCCAACTTCCTGTCCTTGGGCTACACCCTCTTCTATTGCCATCATATAGTGTATACCTCCATAAAGTCTTGAAACCGCTGCTTCTTCAGAAGCCTCAATAAAAGAATCATAAGAACGAACGGGTAAACCATATTCTATTTCTGTAGTATCATCAAAAGCGAAATTATCGCCAAATAAGTCTGTCAATGTAATTGCTGCCGCTCTTGAAATAACTGAATGACCGCTTGTGTATTCTGGAAAAGGTGGGGTTTGTAAAATAGGCAACCACTCCTCATCGTAATGTTTATTGATCAACGTTTCTGGGCGAACAACCAACGTGTTCCACTTTTCATCCCAACAGCTAATAAAAGCGTCAAATAATGCAATGGTTACGTTGGCATAAGCGTTGGTTGTTGCTTGAAAATCACTCTTTGCCTTTCGCGTTACAATAGAAGTAATTCCAATCCAATGCCCTCCTGGCGTTATTTTTTTAGTTGCAAACATAGCATGACCACGATGATGGGTCACATAAGGATTGCAGTCCCAAAACTTAGCAATTTCTAATTGCTCATCGGTAATGTTTTTTCCAATTTCATAAACTTCTTTTAGCTGAATCTGAAACGGACTACCTTCTGTTAAATCAAAAGCTAAAGGTGGTTTTGGCGGAAATTGATTGGAAGAGTCTAAGGCCATAGTTCTGATTTGCTTCCAATGGGGCTCAATACCATCCATATAATCGGGGGGTGTTGGCTTCCAGTAATGTTCTTCTTCTTGAATGGTGTATTTTGGAAAGGTTCGTGTTTGATTGTATAAATCACCCTTAGCCCAAGCTAAAATATGAGCTGCAACCTCAACTCCAAATTTTTTGGATGCCTTGAGAACTGATCGAGGAACACCTTTATTTTTTAATTGCTGATCTAAATTTTCTTGAAAAGCATTCATCTTATCTTCAGAAAAAATTAGAGCCTTTCCAACTTCGTTAAAAGCATGAAGAGACGCAATGTTGTAATTTACATTTTCGTTTGTTGACTTAGTCAATGGTTCTAACCCCTTTACTTGACCACTTAGAGAAGCGTAGGTTTCTTCATTTGCCAACTGCATTGTTTGGTAAGCTGCTATAGCAGGATATAAGTACACTCGGCTTGCAACTGGGGGAGAAAAAATATCATAAACAATGATATCGGTAAGGTTCTTGACATTTGCCTGAACCAATTCAGGGTCTTTTATTTTTTCTTTATAAGACTGATCTTGAGCACATGAAACCAAAGTGAGACTCAATAAGATTAATTTAAAAAAATAACTTTTCTTCATTTTATGTTTATTTGGAGGTAACTAAAAATACAAAACTATTTTGTGTAGCAATTACGAATTGATCGTTTTTAAGCACTTGTATTGCTCTTGATGATGTGCGTTTGGGCAAGTTAAAACTTTTATGCGATTCAAAAGATAATGTTTCCGAATTAAAGTCCGATAACATTCCTCCAGAGTTAGCTCCTAAGGGGCCTAATTCGATTACAAAGTCAAAATAATTTCCAACATAAGAAACCGTTTTCTTTTCTGGATCAACTAAGATATCTTCAATAGAAGACTGTTGTGCGACTTTGGGTAACGGAATTCCTTTAAACCCATCCGGGGTATTCAAATACACCATGGATCGCAATTCGTTAATGTATTTGGTTTGCAAATATTCTTTAGGGTTTTTGCCCGTTAGTTGTTCTACCGTATTCACTTCTGCAAAAGCAGTGTATTTTTGAAATCTTTTTTTAATGAACGGTAGTTGTTCGCTCAGTTTATTTAGAGATGCAAAAGGAACATAGGTGTCAAAAAAGTTGTAAAAAATAATAGGATCCAATTGCTCATTTTCATCGAAGTCATCCAAGTACAACCAAACGGGCTTAGAAACTGTGGGTTTCCATTTGAAGTTTTCTCCTACATTTCCAGCAATGATATCCAAACGTCCGTCGCCGTCAAAGTCAGCAAAATCAACTGCATTCCACAAGCCAAAACTTGATCCGAGACCCTGATCTTTACTGATGTTTTTAAACTGATTATTCCCTATGTTTTTTAGAATGGTAATAGGCATCCAATCACCAACGATTATCAAATCCAATAATCCATCAGCATCTATATCCTGCCAAGCACTGTCGGTAACCATCCCAAGCGGAAAGGTTAATACTTGTTGAAGTCCTTTTCCTTGATTATTTCGAATGATATAACTGTCGGGATCTAGGCCGTAAGCTCCAGGAATTGATCGACTTCCAACGAACAAATCTTCGTAACCATCTTGATCAAAATCTGCAACAGAAACGGTTCCACCATTCGTTCGCGGTAAATCCGCAACTCTTCTTGTGAAACCGCCATTTCCATCATTCAAATAGATACGGTCCATTAAATTCTTATCTCCTTGTTCAAAATCATTTCCACCACTTACCACGTATAAATCACGATCACCGTCGGAGTCAATATCAATCGATGCAGCATCTACATCTTCAAAATTACGATCCGATCTAAAGGCAAAAACATCGACTCTCTCATAAGCTCCTTTTTTCTTAGCGATCCAAAGCTCTGCTGCTTGGTATCGAGAACCGCCAATAAAAATATCATTTTGTCCATCTCCATTGAAATCTTCTACCACAAGGGCAGGCCCCTCTGAAGATAATTTTTCAGGTATAAGGCGTTCTCTTTCGTAATCTAAATACACACTTTCTTCGTACTCAAAAGGTAAAACAGCTAATTCAAAATCAGCAATTTTTTCAGTATCAATACTCGGTATTTTTATTTGCGCTTCAGAATAAGTAATTGTCAATATTTCCTTTGTGTCTGGAGCAAGTATGGTTTGCTTTTTCTGATTGGGCCAGACCACTTCAAGAGAATCGACAGTAGAATCTGAAGGAACACCAAAATGTACTCTTTGTGTCGAAGCCGATTGGAATCCTTTTGTTGTTTGCAATTCTTGGAGGAACTGCTTCCCTTCACTATAGGCAATAATTCGACTGCCTTTTGTCGTATGGTTAGATGTATTATTAAGCTGTATTACAAGACCCCCTTTATCTAATGTGTTTTTATAAACAGAAGCTTCTTGATTGATGTTATTGATTACTAAATCCAAATCGCCATCGTTATCTAAATCGGCATAGGCTGCTCCTGTTGAAAAAGTAGGCGCGCCCAAAGAAGCTTTATCAACCGACTCAAAAGAAAGATCTCCCAGGTTCTTAAACAATACATTTGGGATTTTCAAGGTGGGCATTTCATCAATGATTTCTTTTCGAATCTTATCTCTTTCGTTTAAAGCATAGGATGAAAATTTAACCCCACCGATATAATTGATGTAATCCAAGTCATTTGGACGTTTAACAATTCCATTAGAGACAAAGACATCCGTTTTCCAATCGTTATCAAAATCAGCCAGAAGCACCGACCAACTCCAATCAGTAGCATAGGTATTGGTCATTAATGCTATTTCGGAAAAAGTTCCATTCTTATTTTGCAGTTGAAAATTATTTCTCGCAAGCTGTGGCTCAAACCCAAAATCTTTTTTAATTCGATCAACCTTATCGGTGTCTTCGCCACCAGATTTAAGAAGAATATCCGCCTTGTTGGGCATCATGTCCGTTGTGAAAATATCTTGTAAACCGTCGTTGTTAAGGTCTGCAACGTCGACTCCCATTGTAAAACGGCTGGTGTTGGCAATGTGTTCTTTTATCGATTCTGAAAAGGTTTTATCACCATTGTTGATATAAATAAAATCATTCTCATGGAAGTCGTTTCCTACATAGATATCAGACCAACCATCATTATTAATATCTGCAACACGAACTGCCAATCCGTATCCCAATGGACTTGAATAGATATCGCTTGTTTGGGTTACATCTACAAAGCGCCCTTCTTTTTCATTAATTTTATTTTCATAAAAACGATCTCCAGACAAAGGTGCCTCATCTGTTCTTTTTTCAGTCGTACCATACGACCGAACCGAATGAACAGAATGGTTGAGTAAAAACATATCTTGATCTCCATCCCGATCATAATCTATAAAAGCAGCTTGAGTGGAGAGGCCTGAAAAAGCAAGCCCTAAAGCTTCTGTACTTTCAGTAAACGTTTGGTCTTGGTTGTTTATATAAAGTAAGTTGTGAGCCAACAAACTATTATGGCGCCCAACTTTAGAAACAAAAACATCTAAAAAGCCATCATTATTTACATCCTCCATTGTTACTCCCGAAGACCAACTGTTGTCTGTATAAATTCCGGCTACTGCTGTAATGTCTTTGAACTTAAAATCGCCTTGATTTAAATACAACTTATCGGAGCCTTGGTTTGAAGTAAAATAGATGTCTTCTAAACCATCGTTATTAATGTCTCCAACTGCTACACCTCCGCCATTGTAATAATATAAGTATTCTAAAATATTGATGTCCGATTGATAGACCAACTGATTTGAGAAAGATATCCCCGTTTCTTCAGAGGTCATCGCAACTAAGGGAATACTGTGTGTGCTTAGAACTTCCTCTTCGGAACAATTCAATAACATTAAAACAGCAAGGCAAACGATTAGCTTTTTGATTTTCATTTATTCGGAATACTTAAAAGATTTAATTGAATCGTTATTTCGCAGTACATAAAGGGTGTTGTCAAAAACTTTAAAATCGCGGATTTCACCTAGAACTGAAAAGCCTCTCCCATCTTTTACAGACACAAAATTTGAGGCGCCATCTTGCTCTAAAAACACGCCGTGAGAGGCGTCATAAATTCCAACCTCGGGTTTGGTTCTATATAGATTTCCTCCCAACACAATGTCGACATCGCCATCGGCGTCAAAATCTCCATGTTCAATTGCATAAACTGGACTTAATTGTGCCTCCATAGGAAGTTCAATAAGTGAGAAATTAAATCCACCCTGATTTTCTAAAACTACAGATGCTAAATAATTTACTTCTTGAACAAAAGCAGTTTTAAGTTTTTCTGCATCCAATATGGTTTCTATAGAAGCATTCTTAAACGATTCATAATCGGGAAATTTCTTCTTTAGGCTTTTCATCTGATCGATCAAATCATGACGCAATGCATAGGGAAATTCAATTTGATCTGAATCTGTAAAAGTCAATATGCCTTCAACTGAACCGTTGGAATCAAAGTCATTTAGATATAATTTTATTGGGTTTGATTCACTTGCTTTGAAGCGACTGTTCTTTCCATGATTCCCAAGAACCAAGTCTAGGTCTCCATCCTGATCAAAGTCAACTGCCTGCATTCGATTCCACCATCCTTTTTTATTTGCCAAAGGATGATTCTCTAGTGCACTGAATATTCCTCCTTTATTCTCAAAGAAACGGACGCCCATAAATTCACCAACGACAACCAAGTCAGGATCCTGATCTTCATCCAAATCAATAAAAACTGCATCTGTTATCAGACCTAGGTTTTGAAATGTCTTGGTGTTTTCATCACTACTATTCGAGTAATTTCCTTGCCCATCGTTCAGTAAAATAAAGCCTGATCCAGGAATGCCATACGTACCGACTTTAAGTCGCTCTCCAACAAACAAATCTTGATCGCCATCATTATCTATATCGGCATTTGTGACGGCACCTGTACTCATTCTATTTCCGTCGAAAGGAAATTTCTGAGGAGAGATGGAAAAATTGCCATAGCCATCATTCAGCAATAATTTGTCGTACAACATATCCGAAAAAACAGAGACTTCTAGACCGCCTGAAACTAAATAAACATCAAGATCCTGATCGTTATCAGCATCAAAAACAAGTGTTTCTGTATGTTCTGCATTTTTTAAACGATCGATGGATTGAATTTTATATTGATTTTTGGTGTCTGAGGTGCTTATAAAAATCTGCGTTGCGGTACCCTTTGCACCAGGAAGAACCCAGTCCTCAATTCCATCGTTGTTGAAGTCGGCAATTGCAGCAACTGGACCTTCATTACTGCACATATGATAGGTTAATCGCTCTCTGTTAAAATCAACAAAGTTATTCTCCTTGTGTACAAAAGGAAGTGGGCTAGCCAATTCAGGCGAAAACACCTCAACTGCAATATCATTCGCTAAAGGTGTATCTGCTTTCTTTTCATTTTCATTAAAAGTAACAATCGTATTTGGTTTAATGTTGGATTGAATAGTAGTTCCACCCGTAGGCCATTCGATTTGAATATCAACTGAAGTCGCTTTTCCAATTCCCATATTGATCCTTGGATCCATACTGGATTGAAATCCTCGGATCGGTTGTTGTTCTACATAAAAGGTTTCGGATGCTGTTTTTAGGGTGACTTTTGCACCAAATGCATTTGTGTTTTTACCAGATCCCTTCAGGATTATTTTAATGAAATTATTATCCTCTGGAATGCTCTTATTTTCATAAACAAAGGCAGGCATGTTGACATTGTTTATCACTAAATCCAGATCGCCGTCATTATCCAAATCACCGTAGGCGGCTCCGTTAGAAAAACTGTTTTCCTGTAAGCCCGACTCAATATAAGTTTCAAAAGAAAAGTTCCCTTTATTCTTAAAAGCCTGATTGGGTACTTTTTCACTTGGAATGATATCGATTAGGCGTTTGTAATCTACTTTGTTTTCTGTTACGATCGATTTAATCACTTCCTCATTTGACACATATTGAAGGTAGTCTTGATTGGTTAGATCTTGAAAAATCCCATTGGCAATGAAAAGGTCTCGCAATCCATCATTGTCCATGTCAAAAAACAAAGCGCCCCAACTCCAATCGGAAGCTTCAACTCCTGCAAATCGACCAACTTCACTAAAGGTTCCGTTTGTGTTGTTTCGGTGTAACATGTTTCTTGTAAACTGATGCCCGTAACCGTTCTTGACATTATACTGATACTTGTTCCAATCTTCGAAAGTAGTTACTGTTTTTAAACGATTGTAATCGTTTGGAAGCATTTCGGTGACGAACAAATCATTATAGCCATCGTTATCGATGTCGGCCAAATCGGCTCCCATAGAAGCGCCACTAATGGATTTCATTTGTTTCGTAAGTACTTCTTTAAATGTGCCATCCTTCTGGTTTATGTATAAATAATCACGCTCAAAGAAATCGTTGGAAACAAACAGATCGTCCCAACCATCGCGATCAATATCCCCTGCAGTTATTCCTAATCCAAACCCTATAACACTTCCGTAGATTCCAGCTTGTTCGCTTATATCTACAAAAATTCCATCTTGGTTTTCCATGAGTTTATCCCCGCCCAATGCATCACGTTTTGGACGTTCGTTTCTACGCAAATCAAAACTCCCAATCGCTTCGTAAGAATTGTTAAGAAGATATACGTCTAGATCTCCATCTTTATCGAAATCGAAAAAAGTTGCGTGGGTAGAAAAGCCTTGATCTGCTAGATTATACATCTGGGCTTGCTCCTTAAAACTACGATCACCTTGGTTAATAAATAATTCATTTTGCTTATTATCGCCAACCACATCCCCAGAATTACAAACATAAATATCAATGAATCCGTCTGCGTTGATATCGACCATAGAAACTCCAGTTGACCATGCTTTAGAGCCTCCTACTCCAGCTGTAGCTGTAATGTCTTTAAAAGAAAAACCCCCTTCATTCAAGAAAAGTTTATTTTCTTTTTGATTGGATGTAAAATAAACATCCATCAACCCATCGTTGTTGATGTCACCAATTGCGACACCTCCGCCGTTATAAAAATTACGGTATTTATAGACATTGAACTCGTCTGAATAGGCCAAATCATTAGAGAACTCCATCCCAGTTTGACTATTATCCTTGAGCTCAAAAAGTGGAGCATCGGAAACTGGACTACAAGAATAGAGGACTATAAAGGCAATAAAAAGGGGCAGTATTTTCATTTAATTAAGGTTTTATTTGTTCGATTCGGACGCCAATTTGTCGGTCATCAATCTTAAAGAGTTTAAATTTTAAATTTGCTTCTATTTTATACGATGCAAAAACGTCATCTATTTCAAGGTCAACATCCTTAAAGTCGTTTCCTGGGAACCATTTCAGTAGGGTGTCTTCAATGGCTTCTTTCAAGATTTCTGCCTGATAATCTTTAGCCCAAGGCGACCATCCGGTATAAGAAAACTCCATTTTCATTCCAGTCATTTTGTCGTATTTATCGAAAATTCCAAAGAAAAGCATATCGATACGCTTTCCCTTTTCTTCCTTAGGCTCCATGTAGTGTCTGGCATACGCATTCCCAGGACCTTGGGTTACAACTCCACTTTTATTGAGCTCCCAACACCGATCATAAAAATCTTTTTTAGAGTTTCCTAACTTCAACCCAAAAGGCATTGAATCTATTTTAATACCTCGTGCCAACTCTTTCTTTATAGTATTTTCGTAGCTGCTCGAATTACAACCAATCATCAAGAAAAGCAGCAGTATTATAAGTGAAAAGGATTTAATCAATTGTCTCATAAAATTCAATTTCTTCATTATTTTTTGCAAATATATACATTCGTTTATTTATGTTTTTCAGGGACTTAATCGCACGAATTTGACCCTTTACCTTTAAAAACTTTTTCTTTTTAAACTCCAGCATACCTTTGTTTAAACTCCCTAGAACAAGTAATCCACTCGAGGCATCATGACGCCCAAATTGAGGTTTTACGTTGTATTGATTCCCACCAAAAAGCACATCCGCAGCACCGTCTTCATTTACATCTGAAACCTGAATGGCATAAACAGAAGAGTATTGTGCCTCCGGAGGTAGTGCTATAGCTTCAAAGCCCTCATCCTTTCGCAAGAAAACAGCAGTTTTCCGCGAATCTATTTCCATTTGAAGCGCACTGTTGACGCTTGCTTCTCCTAAAATTTCAGAAATACTTCGTTTACCGTAATCTTCGTAATAAACCATATTCTTTTTTAGAGCAGGAATTTGAGCAATTAACTCATCTTTATCTAAAACAGGCACATAGGCTTCTCCTCTTTTAAAACAAATGATTTGCTCTGCAGATCCGTTAGAATCAAAATCAGAAACAAACATTTTCATTCCTTCTTCAAAAAAATTATTTTCTCCAATATTCCCAGCAATCAAATCTTCTTTGCCATCGCCATCGACATCTGCAATTTCAAGAACGTTCCAAAGACCTCTTGTTTTTTCTAGCCCCTTGGGTATGACTTCTGAAAATATCCCTTTAAAGTTCAGAAATACACGTATAGACATCCACTCGCCTACGACAACCAAATCGGGCCACTCGTCTCCGTTATAATCCATCCATTGAGCATCTGTAATAATACCTAGATTCTTTAATGCTGGCTGCGGAACTTCTATAAAAGCTCCCTTCCCATCAGACTGAAACAAAAAACCATCTCCTAGCGTTCCATAAATCATTTCTTTAAACTGCTCACCAATAAAAACATCATCGAAACCGTCCAAATTAAAATCTTGAGTTGCAACTGCACCCGTGCTTATTGAACGTGTGAATGGTATTACTCCCTTTCTGTGGTAGAATTGTCCGTCAATATTTTCATAAAATGTGTCGTCTAGAAGAGGAGAGAATTTAGAAAATGCCCTGCCTCCGTGTGCTAAAACTAAATCTAAATCGCCGTCATTATCAGGATCAAAAAATGCTGCATCTACTACCTCAGAGCGCTTTGTTTTTTCAAAAGGAACAGAAACAACATCGTAGCCTCCGTCAGAATTTGAGAGTTGCAATACA
>Ga0209712_10000132_pt1 | contig 63216 bp, 74 predicted proteins | sample ArcOceMetagenome_FD_187443 | JGI IMG/M metagenome (GOLD analysis project Ga0209712, IMG submission 187443) | Marine eukaryotic phytoplankton communities from Arctic Ocean - Arctic Ocean - Greenland ARC118M Metagenome (SPAdes) (version 2) | ecosystem: Environmental > Aquatic > Marine > Oceanic...
GATGGGGATGTGGTGATTACCGCACTACCGCATCAATGTTCAGGCAATAAAGTGCTTGAGCAAATTGCCGATCAAATGAATAAAAAGAAATTGCCAATGGTAACGGATTTACGTGACGAGTCTGATCACGAAAATCCAACCCGTTTGGTGATTGTGCCAAAATCAAATCGTGTTGATATCAAACAATTAATGAACCACTTGTTTGCTACTACCGATCTTGAAAAAAATTACCGCATCAATATGAATATGATCGGTATTGATGGCTTGCCAAAAGTTAAAAGCCTAAGCGACATTGTAAGCGAGTGGTTGGTATATCGAACCAATACGGTACGTCGTCGTTTAGAGTACAGACTTGAAAAAGTATTGGCGCGTTTGCACATCCTTGATGGTTTGTTAGTCGCGTTTTTAAACATTGATGAAGTGATTGAAATCATTCGTCAGGAAGAAGAGCCAAAATCCGAATTAATTAAACGTTTTGGTTTAAGCGAAATTCAAGCCGAAGCCATTCTGGACTTGAAATTACGTCACCTAGCCAAGCTAGAAGAAATGCGTATTCGCGGTGAGCAAGACGAACTTGCTAAAGAGCGTGACAACTTAGAAAAAATTCTAAGCAGTGAACGCCGCATGAAAACTCTTGTGAAAAAAGAAATCACAGCAGACGCCGAAGCGTTTGGTGACGAACGTCGCAGTGCCATTGTTAAGCGTGAAGAAGCCGTAGCCCTTTCAGAAACAGACCTAATGGGAGCTGACCCAGTAACGGTTGTATTGTCTGAAAAAGGTTGGATTCGCGCAGCCAAAGGATTTGATGTTGATGGTAAAACCCTTAACTACAAATCAGGGGATGACTTCTTAGTACAGGCCAATGCAAAAACCAATCAGCAGGCGGTATTCTTAGATAGTACGGGTCGCTCGTACAGCATGAATATTCATGGCCTACCAGGTGCTCGGGGTTATGGTGAACCGGTAACCGGTTCTATTAATCTGCAAGCGGGTGCTACCATTAGCACCATGTTAGTGGGTGAAAATAAAGACCAATACTTAATTGCCAGTGAAGCGGGTTACGGTTTTATAACCACTTATGCGGATATGCAAAGTAAAAACAAAGCCGGTAAAGCCTTGTTAAATAAACCGGATGACAAAGCCTTCCAGCAACCTGTGAAAGTGGCTGACATCGCAAGCGATTGGGTAGTTGCGGTGAGCAATGAAGGGCGATTGTTAACCTTCCCTGCGGTTGATTTACCGATCATGTCAAAAGGTAAAGGCAATAAGATTATAAACCTTGGCAAAGACGGCACTGAAAACCTAGTGGGTATTTCATTGCTGAAAGCTGGGGATATGTTGATTGTAAATTCTGGCAAACGCCATGTGAAAATGAAGTTTGCAGATTTAGAGCACTATCAAGGTGAGCGTGGCCGCCGTGGTAATAAATTACCTCGTGGTTTCCAGAATGTAAGCTCTATTGAAGTGGTAAGGAAAGACGATTAATCACGCAGGAGTAGTCTGTATGCTGTTGAAAAAAGCTATGTTCTTATTACTTTTAATGAGTAGTGGTCTTTCTGCACATGCAGATTTTTCAAAAGCATTGATTGGAGAATGGGATTCATTTGACGGGACAGGTATAGAGAATAAGTACCTTTATTTAGAAATAAAGCAGGATAATTCAGGAGTCTTTTCTCTTATACGTAGTGGGAGTGTTCATGTTTATGATTTTAAACCTGAAGATTCAAAGTTGAGGGATGGATTTCTTGAAATTAAAATTCTTGATAATCAAAAAGAAAAGAGAGTGCTGGCGGTATCTGCATGGGATATTGAATCTCGCTCTCTTTTGACCGGACAATTATTTTTCTATGAGAAGCTAGGTAGAGGGAAGTTAAATCTTTTCAATACACGAAAAATTAGAATGCACAAAAAGTATAACTTAAACATAATTGATGATATTGAGTTGTTTTTCGAGAAGAAAAACGATTAATGCTAGTAAAGAAAACGCCTTCAACGAGGTGTTTTTTGAGCTACAAGAAAACGTAATCCATCAATTTTAGAACGTAATAATTTATAAGGACGGTGGGTTGCGAAAATATTCATTCCTCAATTTTCTAGCCCACCCTACAGTCTGGAATCGCTCGCAAGCAAGCTCTCACAAAATCATCTCACGCCTCGGTCAGTGTTTGTTGCTGGCATACCTAGCCAAATCAACAATGCGATTAGCATAACCCCATTCGTTATCATACCAAGCTATCAGCTTCATAAAATGATCGTTAAGCGCAATGCCGGCATTGGCATCAAAAATACAGCTATGGCTGTCGTGTAAAAAGTCCGCGCTGACCACGGAATCTTCGGTGTAATCTAAAATGCCTTTTAGTTTGCCTTCGCTTGCGTTTTTGAGTGCGGTTTTAACATGATCGTAACTGATGGATTGTTTAAAGCGCACAGTGAGATCCACAACAGATACATCTGTGGTGGGCACCCTAAATGCCATGCCGGTTAATTTACCATTTAACTCTGGTATGACCTTGCCAACCGCCTTGGCGGCCCCTGTGCTACTAGGAATGATGTTGTTGCCCATAGAACGAGCACCGCGCCAATCGTTGCTGATTGCACCATCCACCGTGCGCTGACTAGCGGTGGCAGCGTGTACGGTTGTCATTAAAGCCTCTTCAATACCAAACTCATCATTTAACACCTTGGCTAAGGGCGCTAAACAATTTGTGGTGCAGCTTGCGTTGCTGATGATTTTTTCTTCGGCTTTATAATCTTCATGGTTTACCCCAACCACATACATGGGGGCGTCAGGTGATGGTGCGCTGATGACCACAAGTTTGGCGCCTGCCTTTAAATGCCCTTGGCTTTTTTCGTAACTGGTATAAAGCCCTGTGCTTTCAATTAATACATCAACCTTATGTTCTGCCCACGGGCAGTCTTGTGGTTGTTTGCATTGACTGACGTTTATATTTTTGCCGTTAACAATGAGCGTGTTTTCATCGTGGCTTATATCACCCTGAAACTGACCATGGGTAGAGTCATAACGTAATAAATAGGCCATGTACTCACAATCAATTACATCGTTAATGGCCACAACTTGGCAGTCGCGCTGTTCTAATAAAACTCGAAAGGCTAATCGACCAATGCGGCCAAAGCCATTAATTGCCACTCGTATCATTTTATTTTCCTTTTTACTTTCATTAATTATAGGAAAGGAAACGCAATCACGGACGTTATTCAGAAAGATATTTTAATAAGCCAATAGGCTGAGACGCTTTTATACACGTATTGATCTACTTCAATAATAATGTGTAAAAACATGGAACTATTACGTAAAAACTAACATTCAGGCCCAGAGTGACTAAAAAAAAGCGCGTTGTGTCTGCTTACTCACTTCTGTTTATTTTTGAATCGTGCTTATACTGAAATAACAATAATAAAATAGTTATCGCCCAAGGGGGTTCCATGAACCGAATGGGAATTAATGCTGTATTTATATTAATTTTGTCTTTCCTTTCTTGTTCAGCATTAGCTGAATGGGGCCTTAATATACCTTTAGGCGCCACCCGAATAAGTGAAAGTGTGCATGGTTTGCACATGACGATATTTTATATTTGTGTGGCCATTGCGGTAGTTGTTTTTGGTGTGATGCTTTATAGCATTATCTATCATCGAAAAAGTCGCGGTGCAGAAGCTGCAAACTTTCACGACAGCACAGTCGTAGAAATTATTTGGACCATTATCCCACTAGTCATCTTAGTTGTGATGGCCATTCCTGCTACAAAAACACTTATTGAAATGTACGACAATACCGATGCCGAAATCGATGTTCAGGTAACCGGTTATCAATGGAAGTGGCGCTACACCTATTTAAACGAAGATTTGGATTTCTTTTCAAACCTTTCTACACCTCAAGAACAAATCGATAACGTAGAAGCAAAAACTGAAAACTATTTATTAGAAGTAGACAAACCACTTGTACTACCTATCGATACAAAAATTCGATTTTTGTTAACCGCACAAGATGTAATTCACTCTTGGTGGGTACCAGAACTAGCCGTTAAAAAAGACACCATTCCTGGTTTTATAAATGAATCGTGGACCATTATTGATAAGCCGGGAATTTATCGCGGCCAATGTACCGAGTTATGCGGCAAGGGCCATGGCTTTATGCCAATCGTGGTGAAAGCGGTAACAAAAGAAGAATACAAAGTTTGGGTAGCCCAAGAAGCCAAGTTACAAGCCGCAGCACGTGAAGTGAAAGACATGAGCTTTGATGAGCTGATGGCAAACGGTAAAAAAGTTTACGCCACTAACTGTGCAGCCTGTCATAAAGCGGATGGTTCAGGTATACCGCCGGTTTTCCCTGCACTTAAAGGCAGCAAGATTGCGTTAGGCCCCATTGAGGATCACATCGACATGGTGCTAAACGGCAAGCCAAATACTGCAATGTCAGCGTTTAAAGAACAGTTAAGCACTGTGGATATTGCATCGGTTGTGACTTACGAACGTAATGCTTGGGGGAATGACAAAAAAGATTTTGTCACACCTAAACAAATTAAAGACATTAAAGATAATAATAAATAGAGGGACGAGACATGTCAGAACATCACGGCCCAGATAAAGGTTTTTTACGTTGGGTGTATACCACCAACCATAAAGACATTGGCACCATGTATTTATTGTTCGCACTAACGTCATTGTTAGTGGGCGGTATCATGGCGTTTGTGATTCGCGCAGAATTATTTCAACCGGGTTTGCAATTGGTAGACCCTAACTTTTTTAATCAAATGACCACAATGCACGGTTTGATTATGGTGTTTGGTGCCATTATGCCGGCCTTTGTTGGGCTTGCTAATTGGCTGGTGCCCATGATGGTGGGTGCGCCGGATATGGCGTTACCGCGCATTAATAACTGGTCGTTTTGGTTATTGCCATTTGCCTTTGGTATGTTGTTTTGCACGTTATTTATGGAAGGTGGTGCGCCAAACTTTGGCTGGACCTTTTATGCGCCGCTTTCAACTACCTACGCACCGCCGAGTGTGACCTTCTTTATTTTTGCAGTGCACATGATGGGCATTAGCTCAATTATGGGTGCGGTGAATGTGATCGTAACCATTTTTAATATGCGCGCACCGGGCATGAATTTTATGAAAATGCCCATGTTTGTTTGGACATGGTTAATCACGGCATTTTTATTAATCGCGGTGATGCCGGTCTTGGCTGGTGTGGTGACCATGATGTTAATGGACATTCACTTTGGCACATCTTTCTTTAATGCAGCTGGTGGTGGTGATCCAGTTATGTTTCAGCATGTGTTTTGGTTCTTCGGTCACCCTGAAGTCTACATTATGATTTTACCGGCCTTTGGTATTGTCTCTCACATTATTTCAACCTTTAGCCGCAAGCCGTTATTTGGTTATGTGAGCATGGTGTGGGCCACAGGTTCCATTGCGATTTTAAGCTTTATTGTTTGGGCCCATCACATGTTTACGGTAGGTATGCCATTAGTAGGGGAGCTGTTCTTTATGTACAGCACCATGTTGATTGCTGTACCAACCGGTGTGAAAGTTTTTAACTGGGTGAGCACCATGTTTCGTGGTTCTATGACGTTTGAAACACCAATGTTATTTTCCATTGCGTTTGTGGTGCTGTTTACCATTGGCGGTTTATCGGGATTGATGCTGGCCATTGCCCCTGCTGACTTCCAATATCACGATACCTATTTTGTGGTGGCACATTTTCATTATGTGTTAGTGCCCGGTGCGCTGTTTAGTATTTTAGCGGCGGTGTATTACTGGTTACCAAAATGGTGTGGCCGCATGTATGACGAAGGTTTAGGTAAGTGGCATTTTTGGATGAGCTTTATTGGTGTGAACATTACGTTCTTCCCAATGCACTTTGTGGGCCTTGCAGGTATGCCGCGACGCATTCCTGATTACGCATTACAGTTTGCCGATTTCAATGCCATTGTGACGGTGGGCGCATTTATCTTTGGGCTTAGTCAGCTAATCTTTATTTATAACCTTTATAAAACCGTGGTTCAGAAAAAAGGCGAGCCAGCAACTGATCAGGTTTGGGAAACAGCGGACGGCTTAGAATGGACCATTCCAAGCCCAGCGCCATACCACACCTTTGCAGAGCCACCGGTGATTAAATAATAAAAGGGTTTAAACACTGTGAATACAGAGCTAAGTCAAAACCCAAAAAAACTATCACCATGGAAATTGGCCATGGTGCCGGTGATGATGTGGTGGGCTTAAGAGTATTTTGCTCTTTGAATGGAAAAGGTGTCTGAGTAAATGAATACAGAGCTAAATCAAAGCCCAAAAAAATTATCACCATGGAAGTTGGCCATGGTGCCAGTGATGATGTTTGGCTTTGGGTTTGTTCTTATTCCTTTATACGATGTGTTTTGTGACTTAACTGGGCTCAATGGTAAAAATTACAGTGTGGCCAGCACGGTTGATATTAATCCAGGCGCATTAACAAAAGTGGTGACACTTAAGTTAGTGGCGGATGCAGATAGCCGTGATCAGTGGGATTTTAAACCAGAAAAAAAATCCCTCGATATTCAAGCGGGAAAAATGATTACCACGTTTTATGAGTTAAGCAATTTATCTGATAAAGCGGTCACGATTCAGGCAATTCCCAGTGTGGCACCGGGCAAGTGGGCTGAATATCTTGTGAAAATAGAATGTTTTTGTTTCAACCAGCAAGTGATAGAAGCTAAGTCGACGGTGAAACTGCCTTTGCAGGTTACCTTAAGTGCAAAAGCACCCGATGAAGTGAATCACTTATCTTTGTCTTATCGAATTTACCAAATAGAAACCTAGGAGGTGCATTTTGGATACACCAAAATATTACGTACCTGCACGCAGTCATTGGCCCATTTTTGGAGCTGTTGCAGTTTTTCTAACGATCTTTTCAATTGCTTCCATGATCCATGAAAGCAGTCAGGGTCGAGTAAGTTTCTTTTCTGTGGGCCTTGGTATTGTGGCCGCAATTTTGATGCTTTATATGCTGTTTGGTTGGTTCAGCGAAGTGGTGAACGAAGGTTTAAGAGGCCTTAATAGTGATCAGCTAAAGCGTTCATTTAGAATCAGTATGGGCTGGTTTATTTTTTCTGAAGTCATGTTTTTTGCCGGCTTCTTTGGCGCATTGTTTTATGCCCGCAGCTTGGCCATACCTTGGTTGAGTGGCGATGGCGCAAAAGGCATTAGCCACATGCTTTGGGAAGGCTTTACCGCGCACTGGCCGTTAATCAATAATCCCGACTCTCAGCAGTTTCAAGGACCAATGGGCACGGTAGACGCATGGGGTTTGCCGTTTATTAATACGGTATTGTTAATCTGCTCTAGTTTGACCCTGACCATTGCGCACTACAGCTTACGACTGCAAGAAAAGAAAAACACCTTGTTATGGATAGGCGCCACCTTGGTTTTAGGTGTGTGTTTTATTTGCGTGCAAATTTATGAATATAGTCACGCCATTAACGAACTTAATCTAACCATGGGCAGTGGCATCTATGGCTCTACATTTTATCTGTTAACCGGATTTCACGGGGCTCATGTGACCTTGGGCGGCATTATGATTTTTGTCATGTACTTTCGCGTGAAGAACGATCACTTTACCCCAGATGACCATTTTGGTTTTGAAGCGGCTGCTTGGTATTGGCACTTTGTGGATGTGGTGTGGTTAATGCTATTCACATTTGTCTATGTATTATGAAAGTGAAGCTTTAAATGATGCGTGTGTTAATACTAAGAGTTGTTAACACACGATGCATAAATATTTTAAATTAAGAATTATCTAGCAGGAGAGAAAAAGAAAGGAAAAACAACGGGTTAAATAATTAACCCGCCTCTCTAGAGAATAAAAAGAAGGCAATGGCAGCAATGGTTAATACTGCAAACAGTACTCGATATTTAAGGCCGTGATAGGTTTTAACTGAGCTTTTGTCAGATGTGACCAAGTGGTATAAACCGTAAAACAAAGCACCAATACTAAAAAACAAAAATAAAAAAATGAGGGCTTTAAGCATGGTGTTCACTCCTATAGTGGAATTTATTCAAGCGCGTCGCTTTAAGTTTAGGCCTGTTTACAGTTTTGTCATGGTGCTGGGTATTTGTATATGTAGCATAGCCGCTTTCTGGCAATATGAAAAAGCGTTATTTTACACACAACCAAAAGCTCAAATTTTACATATCCAAGGTTCGTATTTTAACGAACACTCTCGTTACCTTGATAATCAAACTCATAATGGCCAAGTGGGCTACGCGGTGATTACCCCGTTTTTATACGATGGCAGCGTATATATGGTGAACCGTGGTTTTATTGCTTATGAAAATCGCAGCGAACTGCCGAGCATTCAACCTGTATTGGGTGATGCTTTGTTAAAAGGTCGCCTGCATGTAAACCATAAACCTCTTCTGCTTAACACTACATTAATTGACCCTATTTCAGAGCGTGTACAATTTGTAGATAGAAAAGCATTTGAAAAACTATTAAACCGTCCGGTTAAAAACGAAGTGTTTATCCTGAATGAAGGCCCTGGTTTATTAACAAAGGCCAATGAAAAAGAGCCGTATTTGAATCACCATAAACATCAAGCGTATGCCTTGCAGTGGTTTTTATTGGCGCTGTTTGGTTTGGCCATTTGGTTGATCGCCAGCCGAATCAAACCTGAAGAAACAGATGCGCCAGCTTAAAGAACAGAATATTAGCGTGATAAAAATTTTTAATAGAATGAGATCGTAGGGATTACCAGATGAAAAAAGCCATTCCTTTATTCGTAATGTTAGCTGTATTGGTTAGCCCATTTATTGCGTCGATTATATTTTTAGATGTGCAAGATGAGCTGGGCAATAAGGCCCGTGGGCAATGGTTATCACAAACCCATTATGTAGAAGCATTGGAAGATAGAAGCTGGCAGCTATTGTGGCGTAAACAAGATTGCCAAGATAACTGTGAAAAATTTCAAAATTTATTATTACGCGTGCGTATGGCACTGGGCAAACACAGAGAAAAATTGGCGATCCATACATTGGATGATCAAGTCATTTTACAAGACCAAGAAGGACTGTTTATTGCCAACCATAATGGTTTGATGCTGTTGCAATACAGTGCCGATGACGATGGCGCTTACAAATTATTAAAAGACTTAAAAGTATTGATGAAACACGGAGGCGCCTAATATGAATGTGAACGTACGGCGCTTGGTGTTATTCAATATTATATTGGCGTTGGTTGTTATTACCTTGGGCGCGTTAACCCGTTTATTGGATGCGGGATTAGGCTGCCCAGATTGGCCCGTGTGTTATGGCAATATTATTCCTGATGCACAGGCTGCTAAGGGGTTTGACCTTTGGGCGTTTGATGCTGGCAAAGCATGGATGGAAATGATCCATCGCTATTTGGCCAGCTTTTTAGGCTTGATGATTTTAATTCAGGCGGTGATTGTTTGGCCGCGCTACTTAGGCGCGGTGCGATATTTAAGTGTGTTTTTATGCGTCTGGGTGGTGCTGCAAGGGCTGTTCGGCATGTGGACAGTTACCTTACGTTTATGGCCTCCGGTTGTTAGTGCTCACCTGTTGGGCGGTGCCATAACCATTGGGGCTTTGTTTTTAATGTGGCGGGTGCTCACCAGCCACAGAGAACCTAATTTGAATAACCCATGGGCGGCTTTTGCATTGGTGGTGTTTTTACAAATGGCACTAGGCGCATGGACATCAAGCCAGTATGCCGGTTTAGCGTGCCCTGATTTCCCTACATGCCAAGGCAATTGGTGGGTAGACATTGATAGTCGGATTCTTCACGCGCCCCAAGTAGCTGGAGATGAGTATCTAGGTGGCATATTAGGCAATCATGAGCGCATGGCCATTCAATGGACCCATAGATTAGGCGCGCTGGTGGTCATGGTAATGTTCTTTTATTTAATGCTTAAAGCTGCTCGGTTTAACCATAATCAGAAAAATAATCGTGCAATAAAGATCTGTTTTCTGTTTTTAGTCATGCAAATTGCATTAGGAATAGCAAACGCCATTTATTTATTGCCGTTGTCATTAGCGCTGCTGCATAACACGGTGGCCATGTTGCTCTGGCTCAGTGCCATAAACGGCTTAACACTTTACCAAGAAGACATTGAAATAGAAGAAACCGCCCAAGAGTTATTGGCGTGATGAACGTAAAACAAAAATAAAAATAACGAACCCTTTATAGGACATCCCATGGATAAACAGACTCTGAGTTTTCCACAGCAAGCTAGGCAGCAAATCAGCGCTGGTGTGAAAGACTATTTCGCCATGACCAAGTTTAAGGTTGTGGCGGTGATGTTATTTACCGTTATGGTGGGGTTTTTATTAGCCAGTGATACCGACATTCAATTTGCAAAATTGTTTTATACCTTATTAGGCGTGGCAGGTTGTGCCATGAGTGGTGCGGTGTTGAACCATTTGGTGGATCGTTATCGTGATCAAAAAATGCAGCGTACTAAGCGTCGCCCAATTGCCACAGGCAAGGTAAGCAGTGAAGGGGCGTTTATTTTTTCCATGCTGTTATTGGCCATGGGATTTTTTGTTTTAAATTATCAAACCAATTTATTAACTGCGCTGTTATCTGTGGCGTCTATGTTTGCTTATGGTGTGGTTTACAGTGTGTGGTTAAAGCCTGCGACACCGCAAAATATTACTGTGGGTGGATTGGCGGGTGCCATGCCGCCGCTGTTAGGTTATACCGCTGTGACAGGCCAAGTTGGGCCGGAAGCATTATTGTGGGTGTTGATCATTTTCACATGGACACCGCCGCATTTTTGGGCGCTGGCCATCTATAAAAAAGACGATTACGAAAAAGCCGGTGTGCCTATGATGCCAGTTACTCATGGTATCGAATTCACTGCGTTCCAAGCTTGGTTGTATTGCTTGTTGCTGTGTGTGGTGAGCATTATTCCGGTGTTATTAGGCTCCCAAGAACTGGTATACCTGTGCATCGTGACTTACATAAATACACGTTATACCTGGCTTAATTACCGTATGTGGTGCCAGCCAAGCAATCATAATGCACGCAAAAGCTTCCGCTATTCCATCTTTTATATTATGTGGTTATTTGCAGCGTTGTTATTGGATCATTATGTCCAGTTAATTGCTTTTTAACGGCGAGTTGACCAGTATTTATCTAGAGGAAACTCTTTTATAAAAGCGCCGTTAGCGTTTTTTACACCAGTTGATCCATGCTTTTTAGCGTGTGTAGCTTAAAACTCATAAGGGTGAAGTAAGCCAATTATAGGGGTAAGCCGCACACTTTGATGCCAGTAGGCTTTAATTAAAGTAGTGAAAGGCAATTGTGTAGTAGCCGTACTCAATACTCATAACAAGCAACTCAGAGAGGACTAGGTTATGTATTTACAACACATGTTCGGATTACTGTATCACCCAAAAGCTGAGTGGGACTCGATCAAAAAAGAGAACCATTCTTTGGGTCATATTTACCTTACCCATTTATTATTTTTGGCGGCCATACCTCCGTTTGCCTTGTTGGTGGGTACCACACAATTTGGCTGGAGCTTTACCGGTAGCCAGTTTTACTTCCTCAGTATGGAGTCCGCTATCCCCTTAGCCGGGGCGTTTTATGTGGCATTGCTGGCGGGCATGTTCTTTATGGCGTACACCACCTTTTGGATGGAGAAAACCTTCGGGGCTGAAGCCAGTTTAGAGCGCTGTTTATTATTTACCACGTTCACCTCCACGCCACTGTTTTTGTCGGGCCTTGTAGGGTTCTTGCCAATTCTATGGCTTGATGTCTTTGTGGTGATGGCGGCCGTGAGTTATACCGTGTACCTACTGTACGCAGGTGTGCCGGTGTTTATGAATATTCCTGAAGAGCGCGGCTTTATATTTGCCACGTCTATTTTGACTGTGGGCCTATGTGCTTTAGTGGGCATGATGGCTGCGACGGTTGTGATTTGGGGCATGGGATTTGCGCCACAAATTTTAGGGGGCTAATAGCCCTTGCTACATAAATAGCCCTTAGATAGTCAGATAGAAATTACTTAGGCCTTTGGTGTCAGCATGGAAACATGCTGGCATTTTTTATGGCTGGGATTTATTGAATAGCTAGCGTATTGCAAATAAAACAAAAAGATTGCTTGGCCAAAGGCCAAGCAAGCAGCAACTTACTTGATGAGCTCTTCTCTTTTACGTTTGTACTCGTCGTAACTTTCTACTTCGTCACAATACATGTTGCCGGTTTGCTCGCGGCATTGATTTTGTTTAATGGCGTCATAGGCTTGTTGGGAACTGCAGCCATTTAACATACCGGTTGCCATTGTAAGAGTCAGGGCGGTTAATAAAATGCGAAGCGTCATAATCAATACTCTTATTTGTATCCGATTCGTTAGTCAGTTTTATTTCAGGGTTAGTTTTGACGGTTTTTAGAGTTAAAAGTTGCACATTAGCAGTTTAAAAAATACTGCTGATCAGACACTTTAGTATTTATTCGATACCCACGCGAAGTAGTTGTCCGTTACTGAATACAACTCGTAAGCCGTTGTCTTGATCAAAGGTGCATTCAAATTCTAAGTGCAGCTCGCCACCTTCGTCTTGTGGGAAGATAAAAATACCGGGTTCAGAGACGTATAACCATACGTCAGCTTTATCCTTCAATTCAGGCATTAACTTACTTGCTTTTGCAGCTAATTTTTTATGGTAAGCCTTCATGGAAGATTGATAGTAATCAAACACTGCATTTTCTATTTGTGGATAAAGCTTCGGGATCTCCTGATAAAACCAATTAAGCGTCCGCTTTTGAGTTTCTTCTACTTCGTTATTCTCTGGCAGGCCAATGCTTAGCAGCGTATTGCCCAGTACCGGAAAATCCACTTCCCCTTCAAGATCACAGTCTTCAGGTTTCAATTGTTCAATCAATGTTTCAATGGCTAACATGGTGACCTTAATGTTCATGGCAGAGGACAGGCAGGCTATTAAATGCTGCGGCTCTCTGTTTGTATAATTAGCTTGTAGCATACTCCGAATCTTGCTTTGTGCTTAGTATCTTTGTAATGAATTGTTAAACCATATCCGTGTTAGGCCGAGTGCCTGCCTACACTGGTGGCTATTTGCTAGGCAAATGAGCTTTGTCAGATAAGGCATAAATGGGTATAATTGCCGCCCGTTTTTAGCTCTTTAACACAGGATTCGCCATGCGATGTCCATTTTGCGGTGAACAAGACACAAAAGTCATTGATTCACGACTGGTAAGTGATGGCGATCAAGTACGTCGTCGACGCCAGTGCCAAGCCTGTGATGAGCGTTTTACTACCTTCGAATCCGCCGAGCTTTTAATGCCAAAATTGGTAAAAAGCAACGGCACCCGTGTTCCTTTTGATGAGCAAAAGCTCCGTGCTGGCATACAGCGCGCAGTTGAGAAGCGCCCTGTAAGCGTTGAAGCCATCGAAGCCTCTATTCATAAAATTCAAGCCAGACTGCGCGCCACCGGCGAGCGAGAGATCAAAAGCCTATCTGTGGGCGAATTGGTGATGGATGAATTACGTAAATTAGACCAAGTGGCGTACGTGCGCTTTGCCTCTGTATATCGTCAATTCCAAGATATCGAAGAGTTCAGCCAAGAGATTGACCGCATTCGTCACGATGCACCCAAGAATCAACAACAAATGGACATTCTTGCTCAAGAGACCGAGCAAGAATGAGCAGTCACCTAGAATACATGGCCCGCGCCATTAGCCTTGCTAAACAAGGCTTGTTCACCACAGACCCAAACCCAAGAGTGGGTTGTGTGCTGGTGAAAGACGGGCACATTCTAGGTGAGGGTTTTCACCGTAAAGCAGGTGAAGGCCACGCTGAGGTCAACGCATTAGCGGCCGCCAAGCAAGCGGGTAATGATGTAGTGGGCGCCACAGCGTACGTCACATTAGAACCGTGTAGCCATTTTGGCCGTACACCCCCATGCAGTGAAGGCTTGATTAAAGCGGGTGTCTCCACCGTGGTATGTGCCATGGAAGACCCAAATCCAGAGGTCAGTGGTAATGGCTTTAAAAAATTAGAAGCCGCCGGCATAACCGTTATTAGCGGTGTGTTAGAAGCGCAAGCGCGACAGTTAAACCCAGGTTTTATTAAGCGTATGCAAAGCGGCAAGCCGTTTGTGCGTTTAAAAATGGCCTCAAGCCTTGATGGCCGTACCGCCATGCAAAGCGGTGAGAGCCAGTGGATAACCGGACCTGCAGCACGCAGCGATGTGCAAAAGCTCAGAGCCAGAAGCTCTGCCGTGATTACCGGCATTAACAGTATTTTATTAGATGATTCATCCCTGACTGTACGCGCGGATGAACTAGGCTTAGAAGCAGAGCAGTCACAATTTATTGCCCAGCGCCAACCGCTACGCGTAGTGCTGGATAGCCAAGGTCGACTGCCAAGCGATGCCAAAATTTTAAAGGGCCAAGGCCCAACTCTTGTGGCGGTTAAACACGGGGTTCAAGTAACAAGCGACAGCCATGATCTAGAAGTGTTACCACTCAATCATGATGAAAACGGTTTAGATCTGGTCGCGTTGTTAGATGAGTTGGCAAAACGTCAGTGCAACGAAGTGCTGGTTGAAACCGGTGCCACTCTGGCAGGCCAATTTGTAGCCCAAGGGTTGGTGGATGAAATGGTGCTGTATATGGCGCCATGTTTAATGGGCAACGATGCTCGCGGATTATTAAATTTACCGTTTACTGAGATGGCTCAGAAACAAACGGTAAACATTGTAGATACCAGAATGGTGGGCATGGATATGCGCCTAACCATTACATTTGATTAACGAAGTATTAAACGTAGTTAGCTTAAAAATGTTTACAGGAATTATTGAAGCCGTCGGTACCCTTGCTCAAAAGCAATTTCAGGGCGGCGACTTAAAAGTAAAGATTGCCACAGGCGCGTTGGATCTTAGTGACGTAAAACTGGGCGATAGTATTGCGGTAAACGGCGTTTGCCTAACTGTGATCGAATTACACGGCGATGGTTTCAGCGCCGATGTGAGCAATGAAACGGTTAATCATACTCGCTGGTCATCCATTGCAGTGGGTGAAACCGTGAACCTAGAAAAAGCCATGATGCCAACCAGTCGTTTGGGTGGGCACATTGTCAGTGGCCACGTTGATGGTTTAGGTGAAGTGGTTGAGCGTTTGGAAGATGCGCGCAGTATTCGCCTTAAAGTGGCGGCACCGGATAGCTTGGCAAAATACATAGCTCATAAGGGCTCTATCACAGTGGATGGTGTGAGCCTGACGGTTAATGCAGTGAGTGGCAGTGTGTTTGAATTAAACATTGTGCCGCACACCGCAAAAGAAACCACAATTTACGATTTTTCAGCGGGTCGTAAAGTGCATTTAGAAGTAGATGTGATTGCCCGCTATTTAGAGCGCTTGCTATCAGGCGACGTGCAGCAAAAACAATCCACAATCAGCGCCGGCTTTTTAGCTGAAAACGGATTTGTGTAATTTTTTACATGTAACTTAAAAATAACAAATGTTAATTACAGCATGGTTATTTTTAGCAAAGATTAAGAGAAGCATTTACTGAGTAAATGTTTTTAAAAGTTTTTTAAATTTTTATTTGAGTTCCACATGTCATTAAACAGCATTGAAGAAATCTTAGCGGACATTCGCGATGGTAAAATGGTTATCCTAATGGATGACGAAGATCGCGAAAATGAAGGCGACATTATTGTTGCGGCCGAAAAAGTGACACCAGAAATCATTAACTTCATGGCATCTAAAGCCCGTGGTTTGATTTGCCTGACATTGACCCCTGAGCGCTGCGACTATTTAGGCCTGCCTTCAATGGTATCGGGCAACGGTTCAAAATTTGAAACCCCATTTACAGTTTCTATTGAAGCGGCTGAAGGCGTAACAACGGGTATCAGTGCTGGCGATCGTGCTATCACTGTTCAAGCCGCTGTTAACCCAATGAGCAAACCAGAAGCCATCGTGCAGCCTGGTCATATCTTCCCATTGCGTGCACAAGCGGCAGGTGTATTGGCTCGTGCTGGTCACACTGAAGCCGGTTGTGATCTTGCTGGCTTAGCGGGCCTGCAGCCAGCAGGTTGTATTGTTGAGATCATGAATGAAGACGGCACCATGGCCCGTCGTCCTGAGCTTGAAGAATTTGCTAAAGAGCACGACTTAAAAATTGGCACCATTGCGGATTTGATTCAATACCGTATGGCCAATGAGCAAACGATTAAAAAAGTAAGCACAGACAAAATTGAAACCATGTACGGCAATTTTGATCTGTCTGTTTATGAAGACACCATCAATAAAGATACTCACCTAGCCATCACAAAAGGCGACGTGTCAAAAGCAGACGAGCCTTTGGTGCGTGTGCAAGCGGCAGAAACGTTACGTGATTTATTAGGTGCTGCCATCCCTAACAGCGAAAGCTGGTCTATGGTTAATGCGCTGAAAGCCATTGGTGACTCTGAAGCTGGTGCACTTGTTATGTTACACGCAGGCGAAAAAGAAGATGTGGCCGCAGGCATTGAAACGTTTTTTGGTCGTCAAAAACCAATGCGCAGCACCAATGTTGATAGCTCAGGTGCTTACGTGACTATTGGTACGGGTTCGCAAATTTTGCGTGATTTAGGCGTGTCAAAAATGCGTCTACTAAGTAGCCCAATGAAATTCACGGGTATCTCAGGCTTCAATCTTGAAGTGACTGAATACATTCCGTTTAAGAAATAAAAAATTTAAAGCCTCGGCTTAAAAAATAATGAAAGCACTTAACGTTAAGTGTTTTCTGGTAATTAAAAATAAAGGTATAAATATGAAAACAATTTCTGGAAGCTTTACTCCAATGGAAGCCAAGTTTGCCATCGTACAAACTACTTGGAACGAATTTGTTGTTGATAAATTGGTAGACGGCGCAATCCGTGGTTTAACTCGTCACGGTATTCCTGAAGACAACATCACAATGATTCACTGCCCTGGTGCATTTGAAGTGCCATTGGTTGTTAAGAAGCTAGCTGAAAGCGGCGACTACGATGCTGTTATCGCATTAGGTGCGGTTATCCGTGGTTCTACTCCTCATTTTGATTATGTTGCTGGTGAAGCGGCTAAAGGTCTTGGTCAAATTGCATTGAATACGGGTATTCCAGTTTCTTTCGGTATTCTAACTGTAGATACAATTGAACAAGCCATTGAACGCGCTGGTACTAAAGCGGGTAACAAAGGTGAAGAGTCTGCTATGTCTGCTTACGAAATGGTAAGCCTACTTAAGCAGTTGGAGAAGTAATGAGCGATCAATCAAAAAAACCGATTCCTCGCAAAGATAAAAGTGGGCGCCCGAATCCGGGTGCTCGCCGCAAGGCGCGTCATTATGCCATGCAAGCTTTGTATCAATGGGATATGGCCGGTGCGAGTTTGAACGCCATCGAAGCTGAGTTTCTTTTAGATAACGACATGACTCACGTAGATACGGAATATTTCCGTGATATTTTACGTGGCGTGCCAAAAGATCTAACTGAGCTAGACGAAATGTTAGAGCCTTGCATGAGCCGTGATTTGCATGAAGTAACACCGGTAGAAAAAGCCATTTTACGTTTAGCCGCTTACGAACTAGCGCACCGCATTGATGTGCCTTACCGTGTTGTGATTAACGAAAGTGTTGAGCTTTCTAAAAAGTTTGGTGCCACTGAAAGCCATAAGTTCATCAATGGCGCACTGGATCAATTAGCCCAAGCTGTACGTGTGGTTGAGATCAAGAAGTAAAATAAGCGCTTTAAAAGCGTTTATATGTACATGAAGCAAAACAATAATAATTTCATGAGCTTGCTCTATTAAAATGCCGATGCAATTTAATAAGCAGGCACATAATGAGGCTGTTGATTTTCTAAGTAGGAATAATCACCAGCCTTATTTTTTGTCTATTGCAAAGAGCTATAAAAGACCGTGAACGAATTTCAATTAATTCAGCAATACTTTAACGCGAGTAATTTAGCGTTTGATCAAGACAATGTGGTGAAAGGCATTGGCGATGATTGCTGCATATTGAAATTAGAAGACAATCAGCAATTTGTCATGTCGTTGGACACCTTGGTCGAAGATGTGCATTTTCCTAAACACGCAAGTGCCTTTGATATTGCCACCCGTGCATTAAGTGTCAGCCTAAGTGACTTAGCGGCCATGGGTGCAAGCCCAGTTGCTTTTACTTTGGGTATTACCTTACCTAATGCTGATGAAACATGGATAAAAGAATTTTGCGAAGGATTGTCTGCGGTGGCGATGGAATTTAATATGCCACTAATAGGCGGGGATACCACCAAAGGTCCTTGTCTGGTTTTAAGTTTGCAAGTGCATGGCGTGGTGGAACAAGGCAAAGCATTAACACGCTCTGGTGCAAAGGTTGGTCATAACGTGTATGTAAGCGGTCCTATGGGTGACGGCGCAGGTGCGTTACCGTTTGCATTAGACAGTACTAAAATTTTTGAACCCGGTGGCTATTTCCATCAGGCGTTTTATCGACCATTGGCTCAAGTTGAGTTTGGTAAAAGTATTTCTGCTTACGCATCCAGTTGCTTGGATGTGAGCGATGGTTTGCTGCAAGATGCTGGGCACATTTGCCAAGCCAGTCATTTGGCCATGAATATTCAATCTGACCTTATACCGCTTTCGGCTGAATTATTAGAAGAGCACGGTGCAGAAAAATCACTAACCTATGCTTTGACTGGCGGGGACGATTACCAATTACTGTATACTGCTCAGCACTGCGAAAAAGGCATTTGCATTGGTGAAGTGAAAGAGGGTGATGGTGTTTATCTAGATGGTGAAATACTAAGCAAAAGTCAGAGAATCAAGCAGGCCGGGTTTCAGCATTTCAATTGAGTTAAATGATTAATGAAGATCACTCTTATAACCTTCTTAACGAAAGTTAGACCCTCTATATAATAATTCTGATTAAAGCGTGGGCAATGCTGCAATATTGATTATGCACATTGACTCACTTAGTCCATTCATTACAATTCCCACCTTCTAAAAATACAACTCCAAAGGGAATTCATGAAGTTTAATCTCTATAGTATAGCTTTATTGCTTTTATCATCTATATCGCTACACACAAGCGCCAATAGTTTTGGTGTACCTGAGCGACCTCAAAACCTTGCACCTGCTGATTTAGCCAGTGAAGTGTCTGTATTGCCGACACTGACCTCGTCTGCTTTTGAAGTGAATGATGATAGTAATAACCCAATTGGTTCTGCAGTTCATACTGAATCTGAATGGCTGGTGTATATTGAAAATGGTGTGACATTAGTTGGTGGCACCAACCTAACGGGTATGGATCGAGCGAATACTCAATCAATTACTTTTAACGTGTCATCGGCAACACTTCGTTTGAGTGGTTCTGGGGTGCAATATGCTGTGATCAACCATAAACGCTTAGAACTCCAGGATTCCTCTAATAATATTTTGGGTTATGTGGAGCTACCTAGCTTCTTTTGGCAGTCAGAGAATAAAGATATTTATGGTGCAGCACGTTTAAAAATATTTTCGGATGCAGTGGCTGTTGAATGGCACTATGGGGATGATATGGCCGCTACTCCTTGGAATATGAAGCTTCAAGCAATATTAAAGAATAATGAGTTGGGTGTTAAATTTGATAATGTTAGCTTCTCTGCGGGGTTTATTGCTGCTCATGGCTCAAACAGTGTAAGCCTATGTGATGAGGCACTATGTTATGACCACTCTCTTTCCAATGTTTTTAATACAGGTAATACAATTGTTTGTGGTTTAAGTGATTTGGTATCTGATTGTGCTAATGCCTCATTATACACAGGCGGTGTACTAGATGACTTGAATATTAATGCTGTCGCTCAGGGCACTAGTCTAAATACTAACTTCAATGTGCAAACAGACTTGATGGATATGCACACGTATAGCTGGGTAGTTCGTCATAGTGGAACGATTGATGATGTAACAGTTATTACTGGTGGTTGGTCAAATGCTTCAAGTTTTACAACTGCAAATAATCAAAGCCCTGTTGATACTTCATTGATTAGCGTGACCTTAAATAATCCTCCGGTAGAGTTTGCGGAATCTGCACGTTTTTCAATAGATGTAGCAAATTATAACGGGCATAGTTCTGTATCAGGTTTGGTTTTAACCGCTAACTATGAGGGGTACGGTAATGGACTGAATTATCCTTCAGAGTGTCTAATTAATGACATTAGCGCCATTACATCAGAGCTTACTTGTACGCTTGATTTAGCGCCAAATGAAATAAAGCAGCTAAGTTTTACAATTAATGCGGATCAGCCTACAGAGCATTTGAGTTTTTCTTTTGATGCTTCTTATGAAAGCTCTTATATTACCGCTGGTTCGTTTGACGGGATAAATGTTCGAAGCCTAGACGCCTTAACAGAGTATGCAATAGGTACAAACTTAAAAGCAGAGTATACGTTAGATGAGTTAAAGGCCTCCCCCATTACGTTGTCGATTGTGAATGTTAGTGATACATGGGGAAGAGAAACAGTCGCTAATATTACTTGGGCTGGTTCAGCGGAGGTTCGTAATAGTGGTAATGCATCATGTAGTACAGTTGAGTCTTCAACGTTGTTTACACGTATTTCCTGTGTGATGAATGAGACACGACCTGATGAACATCATGATTTTGAGTTGTCACTTAAGGTTGAAAGTAGGAATGATGATCTCAGTTTATCCATGACTGTCGAGATTTGTGAGAATCTTAACTGTAACGGCTCAGGACAAAGATATGAGCAATACACGTTAATATCTGGTAGCGGTGAAGAAGATGGCGGCGGTTCACTGTGGTTATTACCTTTGTTGGGCTTACTTCTAAGACGTAAGCTGTAAATGAACTAAAATTTTAGCATCCATAAAAAAACAGGCCATGAGCCTGTTTTTTTATGGATGCTAGTTAGCCATTATTTTTTAGGGGCTAAGTACTCATCGTATTTTTCAATGTAGTCGTCCATGTTGGCAATCAACATAGAGCGGTATTGCTCAGTGAAATAATCGATGGCTTCTACTTTGTTGCGATCAGCCGCAGCTTTATCTTCAGCAGACGAGGCAACAATATACGCGTTAAAGCGAGCCGCAGCATATAACATGCTGGCGCTTACTTTACCCATGTCGTGTTCTTTAATTAAGTCATTGGCCACAGTGATAAAAGCATCGGTGCGCTTGAAAAAATCTTTATCTAGTTGCTGTACTTTTTTATCGTCGTCAGACATTTTTAATCTCTTTACTGATTGAGTTAATAATAAAAAATGTAAAAGTGTAAATACGCCGTGCGTGATTACACTTCTAACATGGGCTTAAGGAATTTAGCCGTATGGCTGCCTTTAACCTTGGCCACGTTTTCTGGTGTGCCTTCAGCAATAATATTACCGCCGCCAGAGCCCCCTTCAGGGCCCAGATCAATCACCCAGTCCGCGGTTTTAATGACGTCTAGGTTATGTTCGATCACAACGATGGTATTGCCGTGATCGCGTAGGCGATGCAATACATTAAGTAATTGCTGAATATCATGGAAGTGCAAACCCGTGGTTGGCTCATCCAAAATATATAACGTTTGTCCTGTATCGCGTTTGCTAAGTTCGCGGGCCAGTTTCACACGCTGTGCTTCACCCCCTGAAAGGGTTGTGGCATTTTGACCAAGGCGAATATAACTCAGGCCAACATCCATTAATGTATCCAGTTTGCGTTTTAACGCAGGAATGGCACTGAAAAATTCACAGGCGTCTTCCACTGTCATGTCTAATACTTCGTGAATGTTTTTACCTTTAAAGCGAATGTCTAAGGTTTCGCGGTTATAGCGTTTACCATGACAAATATCGCATGGCACATAGACATCGGCTAAAAAGTGCATTTCAACTTTTGTTACGCCATCACCCTGGCACGCTTCACAGCGCCCGCCTTTTACGTTGAAACTAAAACGGCCAGCTTTATAACCACGAGAACGGGCTTCTTCTGTACCTGTGAATAAATCACGAATGGCGGTAAAGATGCCGGTATAAGTAGCAGGGTTAGAGCGAGGTGTGCGACCAATAGGGCTTTGATCAATGTCGACACATTTATCAAAGTGATCCATACCGGCAACACCAGTATGCTCAGCTGCTTTTAATGTGCTGGCGTTATTTAATTGTGTGGCCGCTAATGGGTAAAGGGTTTGGTTAATCAAAGTGGATTTACCACTGCCCGATACACCGGTGACACAGGTAAATAAACCCACAGGAATATTCAGCGTCACATCGTTAAGGTTGTTGCCCTTGGCACCGGTTAACGTTAACTGTTTTGATTCATCAACAGGGTTACGTTTCGTGGGAATCTCAATGCGCTTTTTACCGCTTAGGTATTGGCCGGTAATGGATTCTTTGCTTTTAAGCATTTGTTTTGGCGTGCCGGCAAAGATGACTTCGCCGCCGTGAACACCCGCACCCGGGCCAATGTCGACAACATAGTCGGCAGCGCGAATGGCGTCTTCATCGTGCTCAACCACGATCACAGTATTGCCAAGGCCACGTAGATGCTCAAGGGTTTTTAATAGACGGTCGTTATCGCGTTGGTGCAAACCAATGGAGGGTTCATCCAAAATATACATCACACCAACAAGGCCTGCGCCAATTTGGCTGGCCAATCGAATGCGCTGGGCTTCACCACCGGATAGGGTGTCGGCGCTGCGGTCTAGGGTTAAATATTCTAGGCCAACGTTTTCTAAAAATTCTAAACGGTCGTTTATTTCTTTTAGAATTTTATTGGCGATTTTACCTTTTTTGCCTTTCAGTTTTAATTTACTGAAATACTTAATGGCATCGCCAATAGGGCGCGAGGTAATGTCTGCAATGTTATTGTTATCAACAAAAACATTACGGCTGGTGGTATTTAAGCGGGAGCCATCACAGCTTGGGCAAGGTTGTACCGATAACAGTTTAGATAACTCTTCACGCACCATGGCGCTTTCGGTTTCTTTATAGCGGCGATCAAGATTAGGCACCACACCTTCAAAGGTGTGAGACTTCGTCACAGTATCGCCACGGCTATTCACATAATGAAACTCAACGGTTTCGCTGCCGCTGCCATGCAGTAAAACTTTTTGGTGTTTTTTAGGCAATTTTTTAAACGGTGTATCCATATCAAAACCAAAATGCTCAGCCACGCTGCAAATCATTTGGTAGTAATACACGGTGCGTCGATCCCAACCGCGAATGGCCCCTTCGCCTAATGTTAGGCTGCTATCCACAATTAATTTGTCAGGGTCAAAAAATTGATCCACACCCAAACCATCACAGGTGCCGCATGCACCGGCTGGGCTGTTAAAGGAAAACATTTTTGGTTCTAAATCGGTAATGCTATAGCCGCACACTGGGCAAGCAAATTTTGACGAGAATAAAATCTGTATGCTGTCGTCATCCATGCTTAGGGCTTTGGCGGTACCGCTGGTCAGTTCTAATGCGGTTTCCAAAGATTCAGCTAAACGCTGCTTAATATCACTGCGTACTTTGATGCGGTCTACTACCACTTCAATGCTGTGTTTTTTGTTTTTATCCAGCTCTGGAATATCGTCAATATCTACAACGATGCCATCCACACGTACACGCACAAAACCTTGGCTGCGCAGCTGTTCAAATAAATGTAGGTGCTCACCTTTGCGGTCTTGAATCACGGGGGCCAAAATCATTAACTTTGTGCCTTCGTCTAAGGCAACAATTTGATCCACCATTTGGCTAACGGTTTGTGCATCTAATACTTCGCCGTGATCAGGGCAGCGTGGCTCACCCGCGCGAGCAAATAATAAGCGCAGGTAATCATAAATTTCGGTGACGGTACCCACGGTAGAGCGAGGGTTGTGAGACGTGGATTTCTGCTCGATGGAGATTGCAGGACTTAAGCCTTCAATGTGATCCACATCGGGCTTTTCCATCATGGATAAAAATTGGCGAGCGTAAGTAGAGAGGCTCTCTACATAGCGGCGTTGGCCTTCGGCGTAAAGGGTATCAAACGCAAGAGACGATTTACCAGAACCGGATAAACCTGTGATCACCACAAGCTTGTCACGGGGAATGTCGATGTCGATGTTTTTAAGATTATGGGTGCGGGCCCCACGTACAAGGATGGTATCCATAATCACTTCGCCAAATACAAAAGCGATATTGTACCTGATCTGAGAGAAATGTGTGTCGTGGAGGGTGTCAGACTGTTACACAGAAGTAACAGTCTATTCAGACAGGGAGCAGGAACGGTGTTTTATGAAAAATCTTGCTCTGGTAGGTGGTCTTTAGCCCAGTTAATGGCCTGAATGCGGTTGCCCACATCGATCTTTTTGAACAAGTTATACATATGAGTTTTAACTGTGTGAGTGCTCACGTTTAAGGCCAAAGCGATATCGGCATTTTTAGCGCCACTGGCACACAGGTTAAGAATTTGTTTTTCGCGCTTGGTCAGGGTCAGCACGTTTTTGGTGGCTTTATAAGGCACCTTGCGGTTGCTGGCCATGAAACGACTTAGCAGTTTACGGCTGAACCAAAGTTCGCCATCTAAAATAGAGGCGATGCCTTTACTGATGTGGTTATGGCTTGCGCCTTTATAGAAGAAACCACACACCAAGGGCCAATTTAGCATTTGCTCAAATTCGCTGTCGTCTTCTAGGTTGATGAAGAAGACTTTATGGCCGTCTAGTTGCTCTAGAATTTGGTGGCAGCGCTCAAGTCGTAAACCAGAGGCATCAATACAAATTAATAGGTCAGCAGGGATAGGGCCTTGATCGGCCAGATTGCTTTGGTCTTTGATAGAACAATTCAAAGAAAGGTTTTGCTGTAAAAAGCCCAATAATAGGGAGTTTTGAATGTTCTTTTGCCCTAAAAGCCATAGGCTTGGGCTGGCCGGGATGTCCATATCTAGCGTTCCTTGCTGAATCTCGAAGTCAGCTTATTGTATGGGAAAATGTGCAAAATGACAGGGCGGCAGGACTCGTGTGGCAGATGTCTTACAAATATCGCGGTATTTTTTATCAGGACGGGACTTTGTGAAACTTTTGTTTCAGTAATTACCCCTCTTTATTTCCGTTGAACGGCAATTCAGGTTCTCATCACTGGTCGGGGTTGCTAAAATGCCGCTCTTTTTACACGCAGTTGGTTGTTCGCATCTGATGATGACCCCCATTGAAAAACGCACTATTTCCACCTTGGCCCTGATTTATGCCTTGCGCATGTTCGGGCTATTTATGGTGCTGCCTGTTTTGGCGTTATATGCCAGCGATTATGCAGGCGCAAGTGCTGCGTTGGTGGGCATTGCCATTGGTGCTTATGGTTTAACCCAAGCGCTGCTGCAATTGCCGTTTGGTATGTGGTCTGATCGCATTGGTCGTAAGCCTGTGATTTTAATCGGCTTAACCTTATTTACCCTAGGCAGTGGTTTGGCCGCCATGGCAGACAGCATTTGGATGTTGATTTTAGGCCGCGCATTGCAAGGCGCTGGCGCAGTAGCCAGTACGCTTATGGCGTTAATGACAGATTTAACCCGCGAAGAGAATCGCACCAAGGCCATGGCCAGTATTGGCGCCAGCATTGGTTTGTCGTTCACCCTTGCTATGGTGGCTGGTCCCATCTTGGTGGCCTGGTTGGGTTTAAACGGCTTATTTTTATTAACGGCGGTGTTATCCATTGCCGCTATGGTGCTTTTGCTAGTGGCGGTGCCCACACCTAAACAGCAGGTGCGCAGCCGTGATAGCCGTGCGTTTTTTCATCAGCTCGGCGATGTGATGAAAGACAAGCAGTTGCTGCGATTAAGCTACGGCATCTTTGCCTTGCACGCGGTGTTGGTTGCCACCTTTGTGGCAGTGCCTGTTTTATTGGTAGAGGCAGGGCTTGAGCAGGTCGATCACGGCATGGTGTATTTGCCAGTGATGCTGGTGGCGTTTATTTGCATGGTGCCGTTTATTATCATTGCGGAAAAACAGCAAAAAATGAAACAAGTGCTGTTTTTAGCTGTGCTGTTAATCTCGCTGAGTTTGCTGGGTTTGGCCATTTTTGGGGCTTCATTGTGGGGCTTAGTTGCGGCATTATGGCTGTACTTTGTGGCCTTCAATATTCTAGAGGCCAGCTTGCCGTCATTGGTGAGCAAATTTGCCCCGCCAGGTTTTAAAGGCAGTGCTATGGGGTTGTATAGTACGTGTCAGTTTTTAGGGGCATTTGTAGGCGGAGCTTTGGGTGGAATGCTCAGTGAGCATGTTTCTCTAAGCGCAGTATTGTTGGGCATGTTGCCATTTATGCTGGTGTGGTTGGCACTGGTGGGCACCATGGATAAACCTAAACACCTAACCAGCTACATGATGAATTTAGAAGAATACGACGTGAGCGACCTTGATCAGTTAGAGCAGCAGCTACTGAACAATAACGGCGTACATGAGGTGGTGATTATGCCCCATGAAAATGCAGCGTATTTGAAAGTGGATAATAAGGATTTTGATCCAGCCACGCTAAAGAGTTTTTGCTAGGCCCCTTGCTTAAAGGCAAGGACGTAAAACCATTGAGGGCTCGATATAAGGCCCTTATCTCAAGAAAGTAAAAGCCTTAATTGGTGAGGAAAGTAACATGGCACGCGGAAGTATTAATAAAGTAATTATCATCGGCACATTGGGTCGCGATCCTGAAATGCGTTATTTGCCAAATGGCAACGCAGTTTGCAGCATGAGCCTAGCTACTGACGAAGGTTATAAAGACCGTAATACCGGTCAGCAAGTTGATAAAACTGAATGGCACCGCATTGAAGCGTTTGGTCGTTTGGCTGAAATCATGGGCGAATACCTGAAAAAAGGTTCTAAGTGCTACGTAGAAGGCAAGCTACGTACAGACGAATACGAAAAAGACGGCATCAAGCGTTACTCGACTAAAATCATTGCTAACGAAATGACCATGCTAGACAGCAAAAACGCACAAGGCGGCGACAACATGGGTTACGGTGCGCCTCAAGCACAACCAATGGGTCAAGCTCCGCAGCAGCAAGTGCCACAACAAGCTCCGGCTCAGCCAGCGTATGCTCAAGCGCCTCAGCAACAAGCACCTCAAGCGGCACCTGCATATGGTCAAGCACCACAAGCGGCTCCGCAACAGCAACAAGCGCCAGCTTATGCTCAGCCGCCGCAAGGTCGTCCGCAGCAAGCGCCACAGCAGCCAGTTCAACAGCCTCAAGCTGCACCAAGCAATGCGTTTGACGACTTCGACGACGATATCCCGTTTTAATTGCCTACAGGACGTAGGTAGTAGGGCAACGCAGGAGCAGTTGCCGAGAGCCTACAGGATGTAGGTAGTAGGGCAGCGCAGGAGCAGTTGCCGAGAGCATGCATGGATGTAGCTAGTAGAGCAACGCAGAAGCAGGTTAGCGATAGCCTGTTTTATTGCAGTTAGCTTAAAACGCAAAAAGCCCAAATCATGAATATGTTTTGGGCTTTTTTATTGGACGGTGAAAACAATTTGCTTTGTTAAAGACTTAGCTTACATCCTGTTTGTTTTCATCTTGCACACATACTCGATTTCTACCTGAGGCTTTGGCTTTATACAGAGCTTCATCAGCCATGTTTAAAGCAGACGCCACATCCATATTATGGCTTAACTCACACAGGCCACCGCTGGCTGTTATATGCAATGAGTGATGCTCATATTGAATCAAGGTGCAGGCCAGTTTTGTTAGCACGCGCTTGGTAACGGCAAGCGCTTCCACTTGATTGGTGTCTGGCATTAAAACGATGAACTCTTCGCCGCCCCAGCGGGCAACCGAATCGGTAATGCGAAATTCATTACTTAATAAGCGCGCCGCGGTTGTTAACACCATGTCACCGCCACCATGACCATAGGTGTCGTTAATTAATTTGAAATGGTCCAGATCCAAAATTACTAGGCTGGCGGTTGAATGGTTACGCTGTATTTTTTGATACTCATAATCCAGCAGTCGATTAATTTCACGGCGGTTGATCAAACTGGTGAGCTCATCTGTGTTGGCGGCCAAGTCGAGCTTAACTAAGGTATCTTGCAGCTGTTGCTGAATCTGGGCCTGTTTCTCTACCAGGATTTTCATATAGCGTTTTTTCACGGCCAGCTTAGTGCCGACTCGGCCCACAAACATACTGACAGGAATATAGGCAGCAATGATGATGAGTTCGTGTGCCATGTCACCGGGTTGATTGAAATGATGAATAGCCACATAACTTACGGATAAATAGCCGATTAGAATCACACCATTTAGCGCGAAGGCCAGTTTTCGGGTGCCATAAGCAAAGGTATAGACCAGCATCAAAAGAGAGAACAGTAAGCCCCCTGTGCGGCCTTCTTCTAATAGAAACAACCAGATGTGCGACATGATTAACCAGAACGCTAACTGGCTTAATAAAAGTGGCCCGCCGGTTTTTTCTGTGAAATTTTGAATGCGCTGAAGTGTGATTAAACTGCTCATGATGAAGATCACGCACACAGCGTATAAACCCAAAAAGGTCATATAAGAGGTTTGGGTTAATTCTAAATACGTGACAATGCCTGAGTAAATTAAAACAGGCACAGCGTAAGCCACAAAGGTGCTCTTTGTGTTACGTATGGCTATTTTTTGAAGCTTGTTTTCATCTACATCATCAGGCATAAGAGTGATCTAGTTCGCATTTAGAGCCTCTATTCTAATTTAGAAACACTGTTTGTTTATACGGGATATACGTTACATATTGTAAGTCGTGAGGCCTGAATTAGCATTACAAATAGATGAAAATTGATTCATTCAAGCGAGGTTTATTCTTATATAAATACTCGTGTGAAACGGACTATTAGTTATTACTTTTTGCTATTTCATGCGGTGGTCATTGGCTTTTTTGTTTTCCCTAATTTTATAAAAATAAGACTGAATAACTTTTCAGTAGGCATAAAAAAAGGCCACCGAAGTGACCTTTCTTTTACAGCATTTAGTAATTAAAAATTACTTAGCTTTCGCTTTAGCTGCTTGACGCTCTTTCTCTTGACCTCCATGGATGGAGGACTCGAAGAGCAGCGAAGCTCAATCCTCAAAATCATCGGGAATGATTTTAGGGCAGCAATTACTTTCTCTGCAACAGCTCAGTTTATATAGCGGCATGCATTGTTATGTGCGGCAAATTAACCATCCACTCTTTCAGGCATAAAAAAAGGTCACCGAAGTGACCTTTCTTTTACAGCATTAAGTAATTAAAAATTACTTAGCTTTCGCTTTAGCTGCTTGACGCTCTTTCTCTTCAGCAATTACTTTCTCTGCAACAGAGTTAGGGCATGCATTGTAGTGAGAGAATTCCATTGAGAACTGACCACGACCAGAAGTCATAGTACGTAGAGAACCAATGTAACCGAACATTTCAGATAGAGGCACGTCAGCTTTGATGCGAACACCAGAACCAGCAGCTTCTTGGCCAGCGATCATGCCACGACGACGGTTAAGGTCACCGATAACATCACCAACGTGGTCATCTGGAGTGAATACGTCAACTTTCATGATAGGTTCAAGAAGTTGTGCACCCGCTTTAGGGATAGACTGACGGAACGCGCCGCGTGCTGCCAATTCAAACGCTACTGCAGAGGAGTCAACTGCGTGGAAGCCACCGTCGAACAGTTCGATTTCAACGTCTAGTACTGGGAAGCCAGCTAGAACACCGTTGTCCATCATGCCTTTGAAGCCCTTCTCGATAGCCGGGAAGAATTCTTTAGGAACGTTACCACCAACAACAGTTGATGTGAAAGTGAAGCCAGAGTTTTGCTCGCCTGGCTTGATGCGGTAATCGATCTTACCGAATTGACCAGAACCACCAGATTGCTTCTTATGCGTGTAAGAATCTTCGATAGGCTGAGTAATTGTTTCACGGTAAGAAACTTGTGGCTCACCTACTTCTAGATCAACGCCGTAAGTACGCATCAAGATATCAACTTTGATGTCTAGGTGAAGTTCACCCATACCGCGAAGGATGGTTTGACCCGTTTCTTCGTCAGTGTGTACAAGGAAAGTAGGATCTTCTGCAACCATTTTACCGATAGCGATACCCATTTTCTCAGCGCCGCCCTTATCTTTAGGCGTAACAGAGATAGAGATAACTGGCTCAGGGAATACCATGGCTTCAAGAGTACATTCGTTTTTAGGATCACAAAGAGTGTGACCAGTTTGAACGTTCTTCATACCAACGATCGCGATGATGTCACCGGCTTGAGCAGAATCTAGTTCTTTACGCTCATCGGCTTCCATTTCACACATACGACCAACACGTTCAGTTTTACCTGTGAACGAGTTAAGGATGGTGTCACCTTTGTTTAGCTTACCAGAGTAAATACGTACGAAAGTCAGGGCGCCAAAACGGTCATCCATGATTTTAAACGCAAGCGCACGGAAAGGCTCGTCAACGGCTACGATGGCTTTTTCGCCAGTAGGTTCACCAACTTCATCAGTAAGGTCTTGTGGGATTACGTCAGTAGGGCAAGGCAAGTAATCAACAACAGCATCAAGAATTAACTGAATACCTTTGTTTTTAAATGCAGAACCACAGTATGTAGGGAAGAATGTTAGGTCACGTGTACCAGTACGGATACATGCTTTGATTTGCTCCATAGAAGGTACTTCGCCTTCCATGTAAGCCATCATTAGGTCGTCGTCTACTTCAACCGCTGTTTCGATTAGTTGATCGTAGTACATGTCTACGTCGTCAACCATGTCAGCAGGCACGTCTTCAACAACGTAGTTTTCAGGAAGACCAGTGTCATCCCAGATGTAAGCTTTCTTAGTAAGAATGTCTACAACACCAACAAAATCATCTTCAGTACCGATAGGAAGAGTCATGATTAGTGGCTTAGCACCTAGTACGTTTTCTACTTGGTCAACAACTTTAAGGAAGTCAGCACCTAGACGGTCAAGCTTGTTTACGAAGATGATACGAGAAACGCCCGACTCATCCGCATAACGCCAGTTAGTTTCAGACTGAGGCTCAACACCACCAGAACCACAGAATACGCCGATGCCGCCATCAAGTACTTTAAGGGAACGATATACTTCAACTGTGAAGTCAACGTGTCCAGGAGTATCGATGATGTTCATGCGGTGATCATCCCAGAAGGTCGTGATCGCAGCAGACTGGATGGTAATACCGCGCTCAGCTTCCTGTTCCATGAAGTCGGTAGTAGATTCGCCGTCATGTACTTCACCGGTTTTATGGATCTTACCGGTTAGTTTAAGGATACGCTCAGTAGTAGTAGTTTTACCCGCATCAACGTGGGCGAAAATACCGATATTTCTATATTTAGCTAAATCTGTCATAGGTTGCTCAAAAATGGCAGGGAAAAAAATCGTGCTGGATTTTAATTGCTTTGGAGGAAATTTTGAACAAAAAAATAACAGTATTTGCGTTTTGAGAGATGTTTTTTTCAATTAAAGCGTAAATGTATCCATTTAGGCCAATAAAGCGACTGTTTTTAAACGCTTTTTTGGTTTTGGTGGTCATGAAAAATAATTAGACTGATTTTGCATATGCTTGCAGGGATGCAAGTATGTCGAATATGTAGGGAACATATAGTCGACGGGCTACATGGATGTAGGCCACTCGCAAGCATCCATGCTTTTCGTGGCATTAGTGCATCCTGCACGTCGTATGCCTGCGACGCATAACTATAAGGACATACTTATTAGTGCGAAGCATTCATACATGGATGTATGGAATTAGGGTAACGCAGGACGCAGTTACCGAGGAGCCAGAGCCGGCGTCCACATGGATGTAGGCCACTCGCAAGCATCCATGCTTTTCATGGCATTCGGCATCCTGCACCTCGTATGCCTGCACTACACAAGATGACTAGAGCTAGCGTTTAACCCAGTGCTTAACGCCTTGTTCTAACAAAAATGCCTCAGCACCCTCTCCTTGTAACATGCCTAATGTGCTCAGCATGCCTGCTTCAATGCAGCTTGGGGCAGCTACGGTAATGGATAGCGGCGCGTTTTCCACCGGCATGCCGGTTTTAGGATTCAGGATGTGACCGTATTGTTTGCCATTAATCATAACGTGCTGACGCGCGGTGCCGCTGGTGGCAATGGCCCCTTGTTTGAGGGTTAGGCGCTCTTGAATAGAGGGTTTTGCAGAGGCAATTGTCGGTGCTTGTGTGTGTTTGAGTACCGCGTCAGGGTTTTCAATGGCTGTAATCCAAGCGCTACCCCCGTATCTCGGGCCGCTTACACACAGGTCTCCACCAAAGTTGAGTAAAAACGCAGGGGAGTTCTTTTGAGATGGCAGAGTGCGCTTGTCCAATAATTGGCTTAATAGCAGTCGGCATTTATCCACAGCGTACTCTTTACCAATGCCCCCAAGGTCAATTTCCATGCCCTTGTGTAGCTGAATAAAAGGCGGTGTCCAATTTACTTTTTGCCAACCAATTAAGGCCTGGTGGGCTTGTATTTGCTGCTCTGTGGGCAGTTTTTTGAGATTCTTAAATTGCCAAATACGGCGCAAAATGCCGGATGTCACATCAAACAAACCGTCGCTCATATCAAAAGCCGTGTGTGCAAAATCCAGCAGCGCTTGGGTTTCAGCATCCACTTCAATCTTGTGACCCTGATTGATCTGATGAATCAGATTGTCATCACGGTAGCGGCTAAATTTACATTCAATGCGCTTCGCTTCGTTGGCTACTTGTTTACACAGGCTCTCAATAAAGGCATCTAATCCAGCCTCTGCTTCTATTAAAAGCTGGCAGGGGCTATTCATGGCCGTAAAGCTAGCCTCGTATAGACCCGCATCATTGGTATTTGCAGCGGGCTTGTAACTAATTGATACAGAATTATTTGGGACGCAGACCACGTTTTTAATCTTAAGGAACTATATTGCAGATAAGGATATTCACTTTGCGCATTAAATCACAGACCTAAGTGGCCGCGATGCACACAATAGCGGTAATTATAAAAACTAGGAATGTGATGGGCAGGTCCACTAACAGTGGGGCAGCTTAGTTATCACCTTGAGGGAGTGTATTTATGAAGTTTGGCCAATTTGGCATTTTAATAGCAGTTTTTGCCATTAGTGCCTGTTCACCTAGCTCGCCAGAGGAAAGCGCAGGCGGTTCGAATCTAGAGTTGCAGCACGACTTTACTTTAAGTCAGCAAGAGTTTGATGCGCTGACTCCAGAAACCCAATTTATGGTGGCCAACAAGGCTTTGTCCACCATGTATCGTGGTTTGCCTGCGGATGAGTTTTTTGATTTAACGCAGGGCCTTGAAGATCCTCAAATTCAGTACACTAACTTTATTACAGATACGCAAATAAAGCTGCAAGAGCTGATTAGCCATGATGAATTTGTTGATTTGTCAGCGCGATTATTTGGTGTTGACGATAACTTAGAAACTGCTGATGTAGACGAGTCTATATCGCCCCGTTTTTTCATTGATAGCGGTCACCCACACCAGTATTACATGGCACGGATTCAAGGGTATCCATTGAGCAAGGATATGTTCGTGAATTGGATGAGTTACTTTCTAGCGAACACTATTATGTTCAGTCCTGCTAGGGAAATGGATAGCACGGATAATCAAGATGTTGCTTGGGTGTTAGGCTATTTAGATACTGAACTAAGGGATGGTACCTCAATACGTGAAGTGGTGAAGGGTTGGCTCCATCGCTTAACACGCTGGCGTGTATCGCGTTCTCCAGAAAACCATGCCTTGGAAATGTTTGAGTTGTATTTAGGTGTGTTTAATGACACTCCAGAGGAGCAGCAAAATACACTCAATGGCGGCAAAGTTTGTGATTATTGGTCTTTGAGTGATGATGATGAAAACTATGTTTTAAAGTCAGACCCTATCAAGCCTGAAGGTACACAAACGTTAAAAGTATTCGGACAATATGTGAGTACGTGCCATGAGTTATATGATGTGGTTTCGGGTCATCCGCTTCTAATCCCTCGTGTTGTGGAGGTCATTGTAAATTACTTTTTAGATGGCTCCCCAGCGGCACTTAAAACAGAGTTGATACAAAATATTGTGTCAACTGGACCTACAACTTTTGATGATATCTTTTTAGCGATCATTTACAGCGAAGCTTTTTTATTGCAAGCAGAGCGACCAAAAACAATAGAAGAGAATACGTTTGGCTTTTTGCATTCCATGCATTGGACTCCTAGGTCTGATCGCTATCCATTAGATGAGCGAGTTTTAGATGTTATGTTGGACTCTAGCAATAATAGCGAAGAGTTATCTGTGCATAACATGGGTTGGGCGGCTATGGATTATAAAATAGGTCGCACACCGTTTTTACCTATGGATGTTTTAAGTTTTGCCTCGTACCACAGGGCGATGCGTCAAGAAGTATTATTGAATGGTAATGCGTACAGTGGTTGTTATCACCCTGGTGTTGAATATCGAACATGCTATCAGCAGCGTAGTGATGAGGAGCTTGTTATTGCCGAAACAGATCCTGAAAGTTTGGAGCCTTTCCCAATTCATAATGGTGCCTTTTATGTGGCAGGAACCGAAAACCTAAAGCCTGAATTAGAAAACCTTACGGCTGCAGAGTTCGTTGATTTCATTTTTATAACGGCGTTGGGTCGTAAGGCTGAAACAACTGAAAAAACAGCCCTATTAGAAGAGGCTAATCAAGATAACCGGGACTATGTACGTGAAGATGAAGAGGGTGTTTTGCAATTAAGGAAAACAAATGGCGAGGATTTACTTTGGGAAAATAGAACGGATGATTTTGCCATGGTTATTTTGGACTACATCTCCCGATTACCTGAATTCTATTATTATAAAGCAGCTAACTAGGAGGGCTGAAAATGAAAAATATGAAACGTCGTGATTTTTTAAAACTAGCATCGGCCCTTTCTGCAAGTAAGGCTATTCCTGTTGGATTGGGTGTGGGGGCATTAGCTCAGCAGGCTCATGCGGATAGTCCAGATTATAGTGCGGTGACTGTTAGTCCGCCCTCGATAATGCCTCAAGTGATTAATATTTTTATGTACGGAGGAGCCTCTGAATTAGCGGGGAACCTAAGTAATATTGCTGACATTAATACCAATTCAGTTAACAGTTATGCTGAAGCATTTGGTGATCGTATTTTACGTACAGAGGCAGAAGCCTTGGCTGATGCGGGTGTGAATGATGACGATTGGGAGATTACGCCCAATAAATTTTGGCGCAGTGCTGGCGGCTCTCATATGGAAGATATGCTGGCAGCTGGTGATATGGCTGTGTATCGAACCATCTTTAAGAAAAAGAGCCCAACACGATCACATCGTGAAAGTATTTTTATGTCCCACAAGGGGACAACTGATATTGAAAGCAGCCCAGGTATCGGCTCGCGCTTAGCATTAATGATGCAGCAAAATGCTAATACCTATAGTGGTGTTGCAACCGCGGACAATCTTCCACTTGGAGACTTGGATAAACTGGTTTTACCATTTGTATCGTTTGAAGGAGATTCGCAAACGTACGCATTGGACCCTAATAATACGTTGCCAGTGTATTTGCGTGGTTTAACTATGGATAACAATTTTAATAATCCATATCAGCGCAATTTATTCGGTGCGAGCTCAGGTTCAGAATCAGCAATAAACTCATTACTTCAAGCACGCGATGCGCAAATAACGTCTAACTCTGCGAAGTATGGAAAAGCCTATAACGGCTTTAAGGATCGTGAGGGTTTAGAGTCAAACATGGATGACCTTTCTGCTTTGTTGAGTAATGACAATGATGCCGGTACTCAATCCAGTGCGGAAGCATTAGGCATTACTTATCCTGGTGGAAGTTTCTCTGACCAAGTTGAAGCTGCAGTAACGCTGGCTATACATAACCCGCAAACGTTATACATGGCGGTTGGCACGCCTGGGTTGGGCGGTTGGGATGATCATAATAATGGTATAGATCGCTATCCAGATCGTATGAATGACTTGATGGAGGCTGTGAAAGCAGGTATCGCGCATATTAAGGCATCCAATGGAGTAGCTACTGTAGGTGGCGGAAATAGGGCTCATACGGATAATATTGTGATCAATGTTTTTGGAGATTTCGGTCGACTCGTTAACCTGAATAACTCGGGTGGCTGGGATCATGCCAATAATCAGAATTTGTATACTTTTGGTGGGCAAGGGGTGAGGCCTGCTAAAGAGGCTGCGGCCATGGGCTCGGTGGTTGGTACAACCGAGCGCCAGGGTACATCTAAAACCAATAATCAATATACCGTGCCCGTAACCGGTACACCGACTTTCGAGCCAATGAGTATTGCGGCGTCTATATACGGATATTTTGGCGTGACAGATCCTGAGCGAATGACCTCTGACGACAAGCCATTAGAGAATGGTCTGCCGTAGAGGGTTAGGCTTGCTTTGATGGTGATTAAATATCTTGGGCTACACTTAATGTGTGGCCCAAGTTGTTTTTAATGGTGGATATTGGCTTTTAGGCAGCAGAGTAAGCTTTAAGGATTGAGGCATGAAAATAACCAAACTGATAACTCGCAGTGTTGTTTGCATCAACTTGGATGACCCTTTAAACAAGGCTAAACGCTTGTTTGAAGAGCATGGTTTTCATCATTTGTTGGTGCTAGAGCGTGGGCGGTTAGTAGGCGTTATTTCCGATCGTGATTTACTAAAAGCCGTAAGCCCTCGGGTGGACACTTTAGCTGCCACCTCGCACGATTTAGCTTCGTTAAATAAGCGAGCCCATCAAATCATGACACGGGACCCGATTAGCTTAAGTGAAGTGTCCACGGTTAAGGCTGCTGTGGATATCTTTAATGCTCATAAAATATCCGTTATCCCGATTATCGATGGGGATCACAAGCCGGTGGGTATACTGTCTTGGCGCGACATTATGAAGGCTTTAGGTCGGCACCTAGCTCAGGAGAGCTAGGGTTGTTTGCGACTCAAAGGGGTTAATCAAAGGCTTTGCCTAGACCAACAGTTAAAAAGTACGAGCCAGCTTCGCTAAGGACTGCGTCGCTGTAGTCCCTATGTATATAAGCTGCTCGAACGTCTAATGCTGTTTTGTTGCTTAATTTATACTGATATTTCACACCAGCAGTAACTGCGAGCATTTCAGCAAGGCGCACATCACTTGAGGCGAAATCAGGCAGCTCTACATCATTAAATGTGTCGCTAGGGTCTCCGCTATAAGCAATTGTTCGAGTATAGAAATCTGCTGCTTGTTGGTAGTACAGGCGGCCAAATGGCTTAAATAGATGTTTGTTGTTTGTGGTGAAGCTATAACCGGTTTCGATTGTATGGCTATTCACGTCCCAATTATCAAAATGGTAGCGATAGCTGAAATCTAAGTGGCGGCCGCTTTTAGGCAGTTCATGCACGATTTTACTGAACAAAATATAGCGTTCACGTTCTTCCGGTCGGTTTTCATAAACCGTGGTTAATTCACTATCTTGGCTGTCGGCAACGCTGATGATTTTATACGGGTCGGTGTGGTAACCCAGTGAGCGGCTATAGGTGAAGTTAATCATAGCTACAGTTCGACGGTTTAGGATTTTACTTAGCCCAAATAGCGCCTCGTAGCTGTTTTTCTTACCGGTACCAAATTGTTTGGCATTGCTGACTTCAGCAAGTGCTTCAGGCGTGGTTTCATCGCTGCGGCCAACAGTATCTGTACTGGAGCCAAAGGCGGCACTATAAGCGGTGCTTTTATCCTTACTTTCTTTTTTAATGCTTACGCTGCCACCCACCGCGGTGTAGTCCCCTTCAACCGAAACATAGGCGCTGGCGCTAGTGCTTAAAAGTCGTTGCCATTCGTGAGTCCAGCTGGCATCAAATGCAAGTCGAGTATCATCAAACTGGGTTTTTCCGCCTGCGCCTGCGCCGGCACCAGCGCTTACGCTGCCACCAGAAACGCCGTTAACGGAAACAAACTCAGAATCGGGTAGTGCACCTGTTGGCGTTGAACCAGTTAAGGTATCAAACACCAAGCCCACTTTAACGCTGTCCTTATCACTCACGTTACCGCTTAGCATGGCCATATAAGTATCAACCGTGATGTAGTCAGGCTCTTCATAGCGCAGATAACCAACATCCACGGTCCATGGGCTATATAGCTCGGCTTCTTCCGATTCTGCGCCGTGGCCTTCGTGGGCTAATAATGCCCCTGTGGCTAGGGCTAAATTTTGGCGGATGTTTTTGCTTTTTTTATTCTGTGCTGTCACAGCGGTATTCCTAATAAAGTGGCTGCTGAAATATGAGGTGTGGTTTTTGGAGTTAGTTGCAACCGCAACCGCCGCCACCAACACCTGTGCCGCCTGTGCTGCCTTCCTTACTAAAATAGATGTGATCATCTACGTATTTATCAATTGGGCTGCCTTCTAATGACATTTGCTGCTTGGCTAAAATGCCCTTTTGCCAAGGTTTGACGGGCTCAATTTTGCTCATGGGCTCTAATACAGAGCACCCATAAAGGGTGAAAAGCAGCGAAAATGTGATGAAACAGCGTAAATATCCGTACATATAGTGACCAAAATCGAGTCAAATGAAGGGTGTAGATGGAATATAGCATGGGCTAAAAACCGTTCCAGTGACGCACTTTGAAAAACCAAGCGAAAGTTTGGATTTTGTTTGCAGTTGTGAAGTTGAAATGCCTCTTGTTTATAAAGTGAGCGGTCGCGAACCTGTAAAGCCCTACTTGTGGGGTGGTTTGGCGGGCGTTTTGGGTAGGCTGGCGGCATGTATCTAAGGCTGTTTAAAAATTATTCACACCCCGTTGAAAGCCTTGAAACCACTGGGTTTCGAGGGTTGGTTATTTCTTGACAGCATGACTAAAGGCGATTACAATTCGCCTCCCTTTTTTAAAGGGGTAAGCGGATTTATCCTATTTTCGGAGTCTTTAAATGCAAAACCAGAAGATTCGTATTCGGCTGAAGGCTTTTGACCATCGCCTGATCGACCAGTCTACGCAAGAAATCGTAGAAACGGCTAAGCGTACTGGTGCTCAGGTTCGTGGTCCTATACCGCTGCCCACTCGTAAAGAGCGTTTGACCATCTTGGTATCACCGCACGTCAACAAAGACGCGCGTGACCAATATGAGATTCGTACACACAAGCGCATGCTCGACATTGTTGAGCCTACAGAAAAAACTGTAGATGCGCTGATGAAGCTAGATCTAGCTGCTGGTGTTGAAGTTCAAATTAGTCTCGGCTAATTCGAAATAAACTTTTAACATTCACAGCTGATCTTGCATCAGTGTAACGCTTTTTGGGCGGCCATAGTGGGTATTCAGCCCCGTACACAAGAGGTATTAACATGGCACTTGGATTAGTAGGTAAAAAAGCGGGTATGACCCGTGTATTTACTGAAGACGGCGCTTCTGTACCAGTTACTGTAATTGAAATTACACCTAACCGTGTAACTCAAGTTAAAACTACAGATACTGACGGGTACAATGCCGTTCAAGTAACAGCAGGCGAGAAGAAAGCTTCTCGAGTTTCTAAAGCTGCTGCAGGACACTTTGCGAAAGCAAACGTTGCTGCTGGCGATAGCCTGTTGGAATTCCGTACTGATGAAGTAGCGGAATTCAAAATTGGTGATGAATTAACAGTTGAACGCTTTGAAGCGGGTCAAATTGTTGATGTAACTGGCCAATCTAAAGGTAAAGGTTTCCAAGGTGGCGTTAAGCGATGGAATTTCGCTATGCAAGATGCGACTCACGGTAACTCCTTATCACACCGTGCACCTGGTTCTATCGGCCAATGTCAAACACCAGGTCGTGTTTGGAAAGGCAAAAAGATGGCAGGTCACATGGGCGCAGAACGTGTAACAACTCAAAACCTTGAGATTGTTCGCATTGATGCGGAAAGTAATTTGATCCTGGTAAAAGGTGCACTTCCTGGTGCAACTGGCGGTGAGCTAATCATCAATCCAGCGATTAAAGTGCGCAGATAAGGGGATAACAATGGATATCAATATTCAAGGTGGTTCCACTGTTGCGTTATCTGATGCTGCTTTTGCTCGTGATTACAACGAAGCTCTAGTACACCAGTTAGTAACAGCCTACCTAGCAGGCGCCCGTCAAGGTTCTAAAGCACAGAAAAACCGCTCAGATGTTTCTGGTGGTGGTGCTAAGCCATGGCGTCAAAAAGGTACTGGCCGTGCACGTGCCGGTACTTCTCGTGGTCCAATCTGGCGTTCAGGTGGTGTTACATTTGCCGCTCGTCCACGTGACTATGATCAAAAACTGAACAAAAAGATGTATCGCGCTGCGATGCAAGCTATTTGGTCTGAGCTAGTTCGCCAGGATCGCCTAGTAGTTGTGGATAGCTTCGAAGTAGCTGACCATAAAACTAAAGGCTTTGCTGCTAAGTTAGCTGAAATGGATCTAACTAACGTTCTTATTGTTGATGCAGAAGTTAACAAAAACGTTTACCTAGCGTCTCGTAACCTACCTCACGTAGCCGTTGCTGAAGCGTCAGGCGTTGATCCTGTAAGTCTAATTTCTTTCGATAAAGTGCTAGTTACTGTTTCTGCACTTAAGAAAGTAGAGGAGATGTTAGGATGAGCCAAGAGCGTATCTACAAGGTTCTACTTGGACCTCACATTTCTGAAAAAGCAACAGTTGTAGCGGATCAAGTCGGCCAGTTCGTCTTCCGTGTAGCACCTGATGCGACTAAGCCAGAAATCAAAGCGGCTGTTGAGCAACTTTTCGAAGTTAAAGTACGTAATGTACAAGTGCTTAACATTAAAGGTAAAACCAAGCGTACAGCACGTGGACTTGGCAAGCGTAACGATGTGCGTAAAGCATATGTACGTTTAGCTGATGGTCACGATATTGACTTCGCTGACGTCGAATAAGGGGTAGTTAAGATGGCATTAGTAAAAACCAAGCCAACTTCTGCTGGACGCCGTCACGTTGTTAAGGTCGTGCACACTGATCTTCACAAAGGTCGTCCACACTCTGCGCTGGTAGAGAAACAAAGTAAATCTGGCGGTCGTAACAATAACGGTCGTATTACCACTCGTCACGTTGGTGGTGGTCATAAACAGCTTTACCGTATTGTTGACTTTAAGCGCAACAAAGATGGCATTCCTGCCAAAGTTGAGCGTCTAGAATACGATCCAAACCGTTCTGCAAACATTGCATTAGTTTGCTATGCAGATGGTGAGCGTCGCTACATTTTGGCCCCTAAAGGTCTTAATGCTGGTGATCAGATCATTTCTGGTGAAACTGCACCTATTAAAGTAGGTAGCACGATGACTGTACGTAACATGCCTTTGGGTTCTGTTATTCACAACATCGAACTGAAACCTGGTAAAGGCGGCCAAATGGCTCGTTCTGCTGGTACTTCAGCGCAGTTGATCGCCAAAGAAGGTGCATACGTAACATTGCGTTTACGTTCTGGTGAAATGCGTAAGATTCTTGCTGATTGTCGTGCCACTTTGGGCGAAGTAAGCAACTCTGAGCATAGCCTACGCCAATTAGGTAAAGCTGGTGCGTCGCGCTGGCGTGGTGTTCGTCCTACCGTTCGTGGTGTAGCAATGAACCCAGTTGACCACCCACACGGTGGTGGTGAAGGTCGTACCTCTGGTGGCCGTCATCCTGTAACACCTTGGGGTGTTCCAACTAAGGGCTACAAAACTCGTAAGAATAAGCGTACAGACAAGATGATTGTCCGTCGTCGTTCTAAATAACGGATAGGGTGACTTAAATGCCACGTTCACTAAAGAAAGGTCCTTTCGTTGATCATCACTTGATGGCGAAAGTTGAGACTGCTCTAGAAAAAGGTGACCGCAAGCCAATTAAAACTTGGTCTCGCCGTTCTACTATTTTTCCTGAGTTTGTTGGTTTGACCATCGCTGTACACAATGGCCGTCAACACGTGCCTGTGCTAGTTAGCGAAGAGATGGTGGGTCACAAGTTAGGCGAATTCGCCGGTACTCGTACCTACAAAGGTCACGCTGCAGATAAAAAGGCCAAGAGGTAATTTGAGATGGAAACAGTTGCAAAGCTAAAAAGCGCGCATATTTCTGCTCAGAAAGCTCGTTTGGTCGCCGATCAAATTCGCGGTAAATCTGTTGCAGATGCTTTAAACATACTAACTTTTAGCCCTAAAAAGGGTGCAGATCTTCTTAAGAAAGTTCTTGAGTCTGCAATCGCTAACGCTGAGCACAACGATGGTGCTGACGTTGACGAACTATCAGTTTCCACCGTCTTTGTTGATGAAGCAATGACAATGAAACGCATTCGCCCTCGTGCGAAAGGTCGCGCAGATCGCATCCTTAAGCGTACTTGTCACATCACCGTTAAGGTAGCAGAGGTCTAAAATGGGTCAGAAAGTACATCCGAATGGCATACGCCTAGGCATTACCAAAGATCACAACTCTGTTTGGTATGCTGGAAAAGACAAATACGCAGATCAACTGCTAACTGATATTGAAGTACGTGCTCTTATTGAGAAGCGTCTTGAAAAAGCATCAGTAAGCAAAGTTGTAATTGAGCGTCCAGCTCAAACTGCAAAAATCACCATTCACACAGCCCGTCCAGGCATCGTGATTGGTAAAAAGGGTGAAGACGTGGATCGTCTACGTAAAGACGTAGCCGACATGATGGGTGTTCCCGTTCACGTTAACATCGAAGAAATTCGTAAACCGGATCTAGATGCGAAACTAGTTGGCCAATCTGTGGCTAGCCAGTTAGAGCGTCGCGTTATGTTCCGTCGTGCCATGAAGCGTGCAGTACAAAACGCCATGCGCGGTGGTGCACAAGGTATCAAGATTCAGGTAGGCGGTCGTTTAGGCGGTGCTGAGATCGCACGTTCTGAGTGGTATCGTGAAGGTCGTGTACCTTTGCATACTCTACGTGCCGATATTGATTACGCTACTTATGAAGCTCACACAACTTACGGTGTTATCGGCATCAAGGTGTGGATCTTCAAAGGCGAAATCCTAGGTGGCATCGACGAAGTTCGCGCCCGCGCTAAAAGCGGCGGTGCTAAAAAGCAGCGTCAAGCTAAGTAAGGGAGCGTAAAAGATGTTACAACCTAAACGCACTAAATTCCGCAAGATGATGAAAGGCCGCAACCGCGGTCTTGCAAAAGGCAGCAAAGTTAGCTTTGGCGAATATGGCCTTAAAGCTACCGGTCGCGGCCGCATCACTGCACGTCAAATTGAATCGGCTCGTCGTGCGATGAACCGTAAAATCAAACGTGGCGGTAAAATCTGGATTCGCGTATTCCCGGATAAGCCGATTACCAGCAAGCCTCTTGAGGTTCGTCAGGGTAAAGGTAAGGGTAACGTTGAATACTGGGTATGCCAGATTCAACCAGGCCGTGTCCTTTATGAAATGGAAGGGGTTACAGAAGAGCTAGCACGCGAAGCATTCGCACTTGCAGCTGCTAAGTTACCCGTTGCCACTACATTTGTTACGCGGACGGTGATGTGATGAAAGCACAAGATCTACGTGAAAAATCTGTAACTGAGCTAAGCGCTGAGTTAAAAGATTTGTTAGCGGACCAATTTAAATACCGCATGCAAAAAGCGACAGGCCAACTTGGTCAGTCTCATTTGCTAAAAGAAGTGCGTCGCGATATTGCGCGCGTTAAAACCATCATCAACCAGAAAGCAGGTGAGTGATTATGGCTGAAGCGATAGTACGTACTCTTCAAGGTAAAGTCGTTAGCGACAAAATGGACAAAACTATCACCGTTATGGTTGAGCGTCGCGTAAAGCACCCAATCTACGGTAAGTTTGTTAAACGCTCCACTAAGCTGCACGCACATGATGAACAGAACGAATGCACCACAGGTGATACCGTTACAGTTCGTGAATGTCGTCCGCTATCAAAATCCAAATCTTGGATGCTGGTAAGCGTTGACGAACGTGCAACGAAGGTGTAGGCCCGGGAATTATAGGAGCTATAAACCATGATTCAAACACAAACAATGCTTGAGGTTGCTGATAACAGCGGCGCCAAACGCGTAATGTGTATTAAAGTACTGGGCGGGTCTCATCGTCGTTATGCGCGTGTGGGCGACCTTATTAAAGTTACCGTTAAGGAAGCAATTCCTCGCGGTAAAGTTAAAAAAGGCCAAGTGTTAGACGCTGTTGTTGTTCGCACCCGTTCAGGTGTTCGTCGTCAGGATGGATCTTTGATCAAATTCGACTCGAACGCTGCGGTATTGCTGAACGCAAGCCAAGCACCAATCGGTACTCGTATCTTCGGGCCTGTGACTCGTGAACTTCGTAATGAGAAGTTCATGAAGATAGTATCACTCGCTCCTGAAGTACTTTAGGAGACTGAAAATGAAAAAGATTCGTCGTGAAGATGAAGTTGTTGTTGTTGCCGGTAAAGACAAAGGCAAGCGCGGTAAAGTTAACCGCGTTTTACCTGACGGTCGTTTGATCGTTGCCGGTGTTAACATGATTAAAAAACACCAGAAGCCAAATCCATACCTAGGGCAACCTGGTGGCATCGTTGAAAAAGAAGCTGGTATCCAAGCTTCTAACGTAGCCATCTTTAACCCTAAGTCTGGCAAAGCAGATCGTGTTGGTTTCCAGATTCTTGAAGACGGCAAAAAAGTCCGTGTATTCAAGTCTACTGGCGAACAACTAGACGCATAAGGGTGCCACAATGTCTCGTTTAAAAGATTTATACAAAAGCGAAGTGGTAGCCAAGCTGCAAGAACAATTTGGCTACGACAACATCATGCAAGTGCCAAAAGTAACCAAAATCACCCTAAACATGGGTGTTGGTGAAGGCATTGGTGATAAGAAACAAGTCGAAGCTGCAGTATCGGACTTACAAACCCTAGCCGGTCAAAAGGTTGTGGTAACTAAGGCTCGTAAATCTGTAGCTGGATTTAAAGTTCGTGAAGGCTGGCCGATCGGTTGTAAAGTGACCCTACGTGCAGACCGCATGTGGGAATTCATGGACCGTTTGGTAGACATCGCCTTGCCACGTGTACGTGACTTCCGTGGCCTGAATGGTAAATCATTCGATGGTCGTGGTAACTACAGCATGGGTGTTAAAGAGCAGATCATTTTCCCTGAAATCGAATACGATAAAGTGGATAAGATTCGCGGTCTTGACATCACGGTTACTACTACTGCACCTACAAACGAAGAAGGTCACGCGCTGTTAAAAGCCTTGAACTTCCCGTTCCGTAACTAAGGAGTAGCATCATGGCAAAGATTTCGATGAAGCAGCGCGAGCTGAAACGCGAAAAACTGGTAGCTAAGTACGCTGAAAAGCGTGAAGCGCTACGTGCAATTATCAAGAACCCTGCATCTTCTGAAGAAGATGTATGGAATGCGCAAATGGCGCTACAGAAATTGCCACGTGACTCTTCTAAGAGTCGTCAGCAAAACCGTTGTCAACTTACTGGTCGCCCACACGGCGTTTACCGTAAGTTCAAACTTTCTCGCATCATGATTCGCGAGCAAGGTATGGCCGGCAACATTCCAGGCCTTAAAAAGGCTAGTTGGTAAGCAATTCCCGTGCTCCCAGTCGTAAGGCTGGGGATGCGCGGATCGCTGCACAATGAGGTAAAAGCATGAGTATGCAAGATACTTTAGCGGATATGATTACTCGTATTCGTAATGCACAGACTGCTGGTAAAGCATCTGTTGCAATGCCTTCTTCCAAAGTGAAGGCGGCAGTAGCCGACGTTCTTAAGAGCGAAGGTTACATAGCTGATTTTGCGGTTGACGGCGACGTTAAACCGACATTAAGCATCGACCTTAAGTATTACGAAGGTAAGCCAGTAATTGAGAGCATTAACCGTGTTTCTCGTCCTGGTCTTCGTACTTACAAAGGTACGACAGTATTGCCAAAAGTAGAAGCGGGCCTAGGCATCGCAATTATTTCTACTTCTAAAGGCATCATGACCGATCGAGCTGCTCGTGCCGCTGGCATCGGTGGTGAAGTGATCTGCACGGTATTCTAAGGGGAGTTTGAGATGTCTCGTATAGCAAAAGCTCCTGTTACCTTACCAGCTGGCGTAGAAGTTAAACTTTCTGACGCTCAGATCACTGTTAAAGGTAAGCAAGGATCAATCGATTTAGACCTGAACAAGTCTGTTGCTGTTAAGCAAGAAGACAATGTGTTGACCTTCGCGCCTCAGGGTAGCGATAAAGGTGCCAACGCATTAGCAGGTACTTTCCGTTCATTGGTTAACAACATGGTTACTGGTGTTAGCCAAGGTTTTGAAAAGAAACTTTTGTTGCAAGGTGTTGGTTACCGTGCAAAAGCTTCTGGTAAGACCTTGAACTTATCTCTGGGTTTTTCTCACCCGGTTGACTATGTGCTTCCAGAAGGTATTACCGCGGAAACTCCTAGCCAGACCGAGATCGTTATCAAGGGTGTGGATAAACAACAAGTTGGGCAAGTTGCAGCGGAAATTCGCGGCTACCGTCCACCTGAGCCTTATAAAGGTAAAGGTGTTCGTTATGCTGATGAGAATGTTCGTCGTAAAGAAGCCAAGAAGAAATAGGGTTAAGTCATGAACGAGAAGAAAACAGCGCGTATTCGTCGTGCTCGCCGCTCTCGCGTCAAAATGCGCGAGTTAGGTGCGACCCGTCTGTGTGTAAACCGTACTCCACGTCATATTTACGCCCAGATTATTTCGTCCGATGGTGCCGAGATTTTAGCAACCGCTTCTACTGTAGAGAAAGATCTACGTGAAGGTAAAACCGGTAATGCTGAAGCTGCAGCAAAAGTAGGTCAGCTAATCGCTGAACGTGCTATTGCAAAAGGCATCAAAAAAGTAGCTTTTGATCGCTCTGGTTTTAAATACCACGGTCGTCTAAAAGCGTTAGCAGATGCAGCCCGCGAAGGCGGCCTGGAATTCTAAGGGGCGAATAACATGGCAAATGATCGTGTAGAACGCAAAGGCGAAGGCGAGTTTCAAGAGAAACTAGTCCAAGTTAACCGCGTTGCAAAAGTTGTAAAAGGTGGTCGTATCTTCGGTTTCACTGCTTTAACAGTAGTGGGCGACGGTAAAGGCAAAGTAGGTTTCGGTCGTGGTAAAGCACGTGAAGTTCCAACTGCTATTCAAAAAGCAATGGACAGCGCGAAACGCAACATTATCGAAGTGAAGCTTGATGGCGACACTCTGCAGTACCCTGTAAAAGCGTCTCACGGCGGTTCTAAGGTGTACATGCAACCAGCTTCTCAAGGTACCGGTATCATCGCCGGCGGCGCAATGCGTGCCGTACTTGAAATGGTAGGTGTTCACAACGTACTGGCTAAGTGCTACGGCTCTACAAACCCAGTAAACGTTGTTCGTGCAACCGTGAATGGTCTTCGTGAAATGCGTAGTCCGGAACAAGTTGCTGCCAAGCGCGGTAAATCTGTAGAAGAGATTCTGGGGTAGTCCGACATGGCAAAAGTTAAAGTAACACAAACACGCAGTACTATTGGCAAGCTACCTAAGCACATCGCTACGATGAAAGGCTTAGGACTTCGCCGCATTGGTCACACAGTGGAACTTGAAGATACTGCCGCAGTACGCGGTATGATCAACAAAGTTCACTACATGGTTAAAGTAGAGGCCGAGTAATATGAAACTTAATACTCTTAGCCCAGCACCTGGTTCACGTCCTTCCGGTAAACGCGTTGGTCGCGGTATCGGTAGTGGTTTGGGCAAAACAGGTGGCCGTGGCCACAAAGGTCAAAAAGCTCGTTCTGGCGGTGGTGTTAAACCAGGATTCGAGGGTGGTCAGATGCCTTTACAGCGTCGTCTACCTAAGTTTGGTTTCACTTCTCGTCAAGCACAATACGTTGCGGAAATTCGTCTTAACGAATTAGTAGCAGCTGGTGTTGACGTAGTTGACCTAGACGCGCTTAAAAAAGCCGATATTATCGGTGATAAAATCAAGCGTGCTCGCGTGATTCTTTCTGGCGAAATCAATAAAGCTCTTACCGTTAAAGGTCTTAAAGTGACCAAAGGCGCTAAAGCTGCAATTGAAGCCGCCGGCGGTAAAATAGAAGAATAAGGACCGTTTAGATGGCTAAGCAAGGCTCACAACCAACAGGTATGGCTCCGGCAGGACTAGGCGAACTTTGGTCTCGTATCAAGTTCGTTCTAATTGCCATTGTCGTATACCGTATCGGTGCGCATATTCCGGTACCAGGTATTAACCCTGATCGTCTAGCGGCGTTGTTCGAACAGAACCAGGGCACAATCTTGAGCATGTTTAACATGTTCTCTGGTGGTGCACTGGAACGTATGTCGATCTTCGCTCTAGGTATCATGCCGTATATTTCTGCCTCTATTATTATGCAGCTAATGACGGCGGTGAGCCCGCAGCTAGAAGCCCTCAAAAAAGAGGGTGAAGCTGGTCGTCGTAAAATCAGTCAGTACACCCGCTACGGCACTGTGCTGTTAGCAACTGTTCAAGCCTTCGGTGTATCCGCAGGCTTGGCCAGTCAAGGTGTGTCATTTGACGCTACCCCGATGTATTACGTAACAGCAGTATCCACATTTGTGTGTGGTGCGGTGTTCTTAATGTGGTTGGGCGAACAAGTGACAGAGCGTGGTATCGGTAACGGTATTTCGCTGCTGATTTTTGCTGGTATCGTTGCAGGCTTGCCTGGTGCCATCGGTCAATCTTTTGAATCTGCTCGTCAGGGCGACACTAACATCATCTTGTTGTTAGCCATCGCATTGCTTGCAGTATTGATTGTTGCGTTTGTTGTGTTCGTAGAACGCGGCCAACGTCGAATTGCAATCAATTACGCTAAGCGTCAGCAAGGTCGCAAAGTTTTTGCGGCTCAAAGCAGTCACTTACCACTGAAAATCAACATGGCAGGTGTAATTCCACCTATCTTTGCGTCGTCAATTCTATTGTTCCCAGCGAGTATGGGTCAGTGGTTTGGTCGTACCGAAGGGATGGAATGGTTACAAGATGTGTCTCTGGCTTTAGGGCCGAGCCAACCTTTGTATCTAATCTTATTCTCTGCTGCGGTAATCTTCTTCTGCTATTTCTATACAGCCTTGATGTTTAACAGCAAGGATATATCGGAAAACCTTAAGAAATCTGGGGCTTTTATCCCTGGTATCCGCCCAGGCTTGCAAACAGCCCAGTATGTTGACAGTGTTTTAGGTCGATTAACTTTATTTGGCGCTTTATACATAACTGCTGTATCATTGCTGCCCCAATTCCTGGTGGTAGCGGCCGATGTGCCTTTCTACTTTGGCGGGACATCATTACTAATCGTAGTGGTGGTAGTCATGGACTTTATGTCACAAGTGCAATCTCATCTGATGTCTCATCAGTACGAAAGCCTTATGAAGAAGTCTAATATGAATGGTATTGGCGGCGGTTTGGTACGCTAATAACTGGAGACTTTCGATGAAAGTACGCGCTTCAGTAAAGAAAATCTGTCGTGAATGTAAAATCATTCGTCGTAACGGCAGTGTGCGTGTGATCTGTACAGATCCTAAGCATAAACAACGTCAAGGTTAATTCAGGCGTTGATAATGGGGGATAGGCTTAATCGGCCAGAGTTGCATAACTCTGGTCGAGGATTATTATTAGTGCCTATCCAGAAATAAGCATCACACGCTTTGGCGTGATGGGGTGAATTATGGCTCGTATAGCCGGTGTTAACATTCCTGACAACAAACATGCAGTCATTTCTTTGACTTACGTGTTTGGTGTAGGCTTGCCAACTGCTCAGCAAATTTGTAAAGCAGTAGGTATTGAAGAATCAACTAAAATTGCTGATCTATCTGATGAAAAATTAGATGAGATTCGCGCTGAAGTTGGCAAATTTACTGTTGAAGGCGACCTTCGTCGTGAAGTAAGCATGAGCATCAAGCGATTGATGGATCTTGGTTGCTATCGCGGTATTCGTCACCGTCGCAGTCTTCCTCTACGTGGTCAGCGCACTAAAACTAATGCGCGTACTCGTAAGGGTCCTCGTAAGCCAATTAAGCGTTAAGGCAGGGTTGATTTATGGCAAAGCCACAACGTACCGTTAAGAAAAAAATTAAAAAGTCCGTCGTAGACGGCGTGGCGCACATACACGCGTCATTCAATAACACGATTGTAACTATTACTGACCGTCAGGGTAACGCTCTATCTTGGGCAACTGCCGGTGGTTCTGGTTTCCGTGGTTCTCGTAAGAGCACTCCGTTCGCTGCACAGGTTGCTGCGGAACGCGCTGGTGAAGCTGCAAAAGAATACGGTTTGAAAAACCTAGATGTGGAAGTTAAAGGTCCAGGTCCAGGTCGTGAATCCGCAGTTCGTGCATTAAATGCATGTGGCTATAAAATTGGCAACATTACCGATGTGACTCCTATACCTCACAACGGTTGTCGCCCACCGAAAAAACGTCGCGTTTAAGGAGACAGAACTATGGCTCGTTATATTGGTCCTAAGTGTAAGCTGTCTCGTCGTGAAGGTACTGACCTTTTCTTGAAGAGCGGCGTTCGCGCACTAGATTCAAAATGTAAAATCGAAACCAAACCAGGTGTACACGGCGCAGGTCGCGGTCGTTTATCTGATTATGGTTTACAATTACGTGAAAAGCAGAAAGTTCGTCGTATCTACGGTGTACTTGAAAAGCAATTCCGTGGTTACTATAAAGAAGCTGCGCGTATTAAAGGCGCAACAGGTGAAAACTTGCTTCAGCTTCTTGAAACTCGTTTAGATAACGTTGTTTACCGTATGGGCTTCGGCTCAACTCGTTCGGAAGCACGTCAATTGGTTTCTCACAAAGCAATCTCTGTTAACGGTCAAACTGTTAACATCGCTTCTTACACTGTTAAGTCAGGCGATGTGGTTGCTATTCGTGAAAAAGCGAAGGCTCAACTACGTATTAAAGGTGCACTAGAACTTGCATCTCAACGTGGTGACCTTGCTTGGATCGATGTAGATACCAAGAAAATGGAAGGTACGTTCAAAGCAGTTCCAGAACGTTCTGAGTTATCAGCCGAGATTAACGAACAGTTAATCGTCGAATTGTACTCTAAGTAATTAAGGAACAGGGGCAGCTATGCAGCGTTCAGTGAACGAATTTCTAACTCCGCGCCACATTCAGGTCGAGCAGGTTAGCAATACACAGGCAAAAGTAACTCTGGAGCCGTTAGAGCGTGGCTTTGGTCACACTTTAGGTGCTGCGTTGCGTCGTATCCTTCTCTCTTCTATGCCTGGCGCCGCCATTGTAGAAGTTGAAATTGAAGGTGTACTTCACGAGTACAGCACCATTGAAGGTGTACAGGAAGACGTAATTGAAATCCTGCTAAACCTAAAAGGTGTTGCCGTTCGTCTACACGAACGTGATGAAGCATTCTTGACTCTACATAAATCTGGCGCGGGCCAGGTTACAGCTGGTGACATTCAGTTGGATCACGGCGTTGAAGTCGCGAATCCAGAGCACGTTATCGCCAATTTGGCTGATAAAGGCGAACTGAAAATGACCATTAAGGTCGCTGCCGGTCGTGGTTATGAGACTGTTGAGTCTCGCAACCAAAATGAAGAAGAGACAAAAGCAATTGGTAAATTGCAGTTGGATGCGACTTACAGCCCGGTTAAGCGTGTAGCTTACGGTGTTGAAAATGCTCGTGTTGAACAGCGTACCGATCTAGACAAGCTAGTTATCGATCTGGAAACTAACGGCACTATTGAGCCGGAAGAAGCCATTCGTCGTTCAGCTACTATCCTGCAGCAACAGCTTGCAGTGTTCGTAGACCTTGAAAACGAAGCGGAACCAGAACCAGAAGAAGTGGAAGACGAGATTGATCCGATCCTACTTCGTCCGGTAGATGACCTTGAATTGACTGTACGTTCAGCTAACTGCCTAAAAGCAGAAAATATTTACTATATCGGTGATCTGATCCAGCGCACCGAAGTTGAGTTGCTGAAAACCCCTAACTTGGGTAAGAAGTCATTAACAGAAATCAAAGATGTTTTGGCTTCTCGTGGCTTGTCTCTGGGTATGCACCTTGAAAATTGGCCACCAGCCAGTTTGAAAAAAGATGACAAAGCACTTGCCTAAGGCGAGTTTGAGGTAAGGAATTAGAACATGCGCCATCGTAAAAGTGGTCGTCACTTAAACCGAACCAGTTCTCACCGTCAAGCTATGTTTAAAAACATGGCCGTATCGTTGATTGAACATGAGATCATTAAAACTACTTTGCCTAAGGCAAAAGAGTTACGTCGTGTTGCAGAACCGTTGATCACGCTAGCAAAAGAAGATTCTGTTGCTAACCGTCGTTTAGCGTTCTCACGCACTCGCTCTAAAGAAGCGGTTGGTAAACTATTCAACGAACTTGGTCCTCGTTACCAAGAGCGTTCAGGTGGTTACCTACGTATTCTTAAGTGCGGTTTCCGTGCAGGCGACAATGCTCCTATGGCTTACGTAGAACTAGTTGATCGTCCAGTAGCAGAAGAAGTAGTAGAAGAATCTGAAGATTAATCTACGGCTTTCTTAGCTACTTCTAAGATAACTTAGGTTATCTTAGATACAAAAAGGCACCTTCGGGTGCCTTTTTTTATGTCTATCATTTTCTGATATGTAAATTTAGAAAGAAGGACTGAGCTTAGATCTGTAACAATTTTGAAGCTAATGGAGCTGTAAAAACAGTGATCACCGTTGGTTTTAAGATCGAGAAACTTAAGTGTGCACTCTTTATTATCTGCAAAGCGTTAAGGTTTATTGAGCTTTCATTTACGCGATTTCTTTCGCTAGCTCGTCATGACCTTTTTTAGTTTGTGTGATTTATGTATGCCACATTGTTATAGCCAATAAAAAACTCAGCCTAAGCTGGGTTCTTAATGTTCTACAGGTCGGTAAAGCTTATTGAGCTTTCATAGCCGCGATTTCTTTCGCTAGCTCGTCATGACCTATTTTAGTTTGTGTGATTTATGTGTGCCACATTGTTATAGCCCATAAAAAACCCAGCCTAAGCTGGGTTCTAAATTTTCTACAGGTCGGTAAAGCTTATTGAGCTTTCATAGCCGCGATTTCTTTCGCTAGCTCTTCATGACCTTTTTTAGTTTGTGTGATTTATGTGTGCCACATTGTTATAGCCAATAAAAAACCCAGCCTAAGCTGGGTTCTTAATGTTCTACAAGTCGATAAAGCTTACTGAGCTTTCATAGCCGCGATTTCTTTCGCTAGCTCGTCATGACCCTTTTTCGCTTGAAACTTCTGCCACATAGCACGCTCATTATTCATAGACGTTTTAAGTGCTGTCTCATGAATTGCTGAAGCTGCATTGTCATCCAAGCCAACTAAAACATATAGCGCGCCATTTGGGCTGCGACGTGTTTTATAAATACGAGTGCCAACTAGTGACTCGTTAGTAATTTGCTTGGTTACAGAGCTGTTAACCATATCAACTGTTTCGCTGTCGCCAGTACCAGTGGTTTCTGCAAATTGCTTAACCATGTTTTGTACTTGTACTTTCATCATTTGAGCAAGTTGAACGCGAGCGGCTGCAGAAGCTTGTTGCTTCATGAAGTTGATGCCAGCACCAGATTTGTCAGCACTACCAACAGCAGAAACAGAAAGGCCTTCAACAGGCTCATCGCAAACCCAGCCAGGAGCCGCAACGGTTGGCGCGTCAGGGAAAGTACAGTCAGGCACAGAAGCTTGTTGGCTACCGCCACCAAAACATGCTGTTAAAGAAAGGGTTAGGGCGCTAACGCCAAGGATGTGATGTAGTTTCATCTTCTTCTCCATGAAGTATTATTCGGGTAAAGTAGGCTAACTTTAACGAATTCCACAAGTACTGACTAGGTTTTTAGAATGGAAATGCGCACAAAATATGTATTTAACGCGGTAATAATTAGCTTAATGCTAAACCTTTCAGGCTGCCTAATTAAAAATGGACAAGCTGAGCCTAATTGGATTGAAAACCCTAGTCGAGATCAGGCCGTTGGCAGTTGTGGATCTCACGCATTGGGTAAATATAAACAAAAAGAATGTGCAATGACACGTGCACGATTGGAACTAGCAGCAAGGAAAGGAATAGAGATTAAATCAATGTCGCTTATGACAGAGAGAGCCTCAAGTGTATCCAGTAGCTCCACATTGAATCAGCAAGTGACTCAAGAAGTGAATACAAAAATTAAGGCTCGTTTAGTGGATAGTTATCACGATAAGAATCAGGATATTTTGTGGGTCTTAGTAGAAGAGAATTAGTTCTCTTCTACAGGCTCTGGCTTTTTCATCATGCTGCCAAACAGGATTCCCGCTTCAAACAATATGTACATAGGGAAGGCTAGAATGGTCTGGCTGATGACATCAGGTGGGGTAACCAGCATGCCAATAACAAAGCAGCCTACAAAGATATAAGGGCGCTTTTCTTTTAGGCTTTCTACTGTGGTGATGCCAGTAAGTATAAGCAGCATAGTAGCGATTGGGATTTCAAAGGCTAAACCAAAAGCAAAAAATATCTTCAGAATGAAGTTCAGTATGTTGTTAATGTCAGGTAAAAAGTTGACACCATCTGGGCCCACAGCCGTGAAAAAACCAAAGACTAAGGGCAGTACAATAAAATACGCAAAACAAATGCCTGCATAAAATAAAACAATGCTGCTCAGCAGTAGCGGTACTGCAAAGCGCTTTTCATGGTTATACAAGCCCGGTGCGATAAAGCTCCAAGCTTGGTGTAATAAAAACGGTATGGCGATAAAGATTGCGCTAAATAGTGTGAGCTTAAATGGCACCAAAAACGGTGAGGCAACGCCTGTTGCGATCATGCTTGAGTTTTCAGGTAATAAAATATCTAAAGGCTTAGAAAGCAATAAATATAAATCATTTGAAAAGCTATAAAGGCCTGCAAAAATCAGAATGATTAATAGCATGGACTTAAGCAGACGATCTCGTAATTCAATCAGGTGTGCAATCAGTGGTTGCTGCTGATGCAGTTTTTCCATTTCTTCTTTGGTTTTTTTAGCCATAGGGGGTTAATCGATCTTTGAATTGGCGTGTGTAGAAGGCGCGATAGAATTATCGCCGATGGAATCTAGATGTTCAGACCCTGAATGACCTTGAGCGGTTTTCAGTTTTGCTTGTGCTTCTTCCACAGCTAATCGCTCTTTTTCAGCAATCTGCTCAGGACTAAGTTCGTCATCACTTAAATAAGTGTGTAACGGGTCACCGAGTTTTTCTTGAAGCTCTTGGTTTTTAACTTCTTGTTCTATCTCTTGCTGTATGCCGCTCATTGTACGACGTACACGACCAATCAGCAGGCCCAGAGTGCGAGCTGCCTTAGGTAGGCGTTCAGGGCCTAAAATAATAAGCCCCAGCACACCAACAACCATTAATTCTGCAAAGCCAATATCAAACATTAAACGTTAGGCCTACTTAACTTGGTCTTTTTCTTTGCTGGATTCAGAAAACTGAGCGTCTTTGCTTTGGTCTTCTAATTTGTCTGTATCTTTCTTTTCTTCTTCGTTAATGGCTTTTTTGAAGCCTTTAACCGCGCCACCTAAATCACCACCTAATGTGCGTAATTTTTTAGTGCCGAAGATTAAAATCACAACAACCAAGATAATGATTAATTGCCAAATACTAATTCCACCAAACATAGTCTTTCTCCTAAAAATTTAAAATCCAGGCAGCTTGTCGCCAGCCAATAGATGCCAATGCATATGAAATACTTCCTGGCCGCCTTTTTCACCATTGTTGGTGATCACACGGAAGCCTTCTAAGTTTTCTTGCTTGGCTATGATGTTAATACTTTGTAGTACTTTAGTGACCAGCGTCCATTGAGACGGGTCAACACTGCTTAAATTTGTTATGTGCTGCTTTGGGATAACCAGTATGTGAGTTTGCGCTTTTGGCGCAATGTCGCGAAAGGCCAAAACATCTTGGTCTTCGTATACTTTATCAGAAGGAATGTTACCTTCGACAATGTTACAAAATAAGCAGTCAGACATTTAACTATCCATTTCCAGTGGCCTACTTTTTACGGTTGGCTTTTTCTTCAAGGCCAGACAAGTTAAAACGACGCTTTAACTCTTCTAAAACCACTTGCGGCTCTTCGCCTAAGTCGGCCAGCATAACCATGGTATGAAACCAAAGGTCTGCTGTTTCATAAATAACGTCTTTGTTATCACCAGATGTTTTAGCATCTTTTGCTGCAATGATGGTCTCGGTGGCTTCTTCACCTACCTTTTCTAAAATCTTGTTTAGGCCGTTGGCATACAAGCTAGCAACGTAGGAGCTATCAGCCGCTGCGCTTTTACGCTCTTCTAAAATCTGGCCTAGTTGTGCTAGAACATCACTCATTTTTCTCTCCCTTTATGGGCAAATCATACCCTATATCCGCTAACCGCAACATAGCGTGAGCTGGGTATAGGGTGCTATATATGTTTATCGAAACGCAGGTCAGACATTCTATTAGCTGCGTATAAGCAGCCAGCTTATACCCATTAATACTAAAGCGGAGCTTAGCTCGTGTCCCCAAAGATAAGGGGTATGTAAACCCACTAAACCTAATGCGCTTATGATCACGCCTGCAGCGCGATGTTTTTTCTTTTCTGATTCTGTGTTTATGCTTTTTTCAAGCGCATCGAGCTTATGGGCAATGGCTTCTTGCTGCTTCGGATACGCTTCTAGGTTGCTAAGGGTATTGCGTATTAGCTCAGGCATTTTTGGTGCGTTAGCAATCCAAGCTGGGCCTTGGCGTTTGATTTCTTTCCAGATGGCTTGTGGGCCAATTCGGTTTTGCATCCATTGTTCTAGATAGGGTTTGGCGGTATTCCATAAATCCAGTTGTGGATAAAGTTGGCGCCCCAAGCCTTCAATGTTCAGTAAGGTTTTTTGCAGCAATACTAATTGCGGCTGCACTTCCATATTGAAGCGGCGAGCGGTTTGAAATAAGCGCAGTAACAACTGGCCAAAGCTGATCTCTGATAATGGTTTTTCAAAGATGGGCTCGCACACACTGCGAATGGCTGCTTCAAATTCGTTTACACGAGTGCCAGCACCAACCCAGCCGCTTTCCACGTGTAGGCGTGCTACTTCATGGTAGTCCTGATTAAAAAACGCCAATAAGTTACGGGCTAAGTAGTCTTGATCACTTTCGCTTAACGTGCCTACGATGCCACAATCAATGGCTATGTATTGCGGTGTTTGAGGGTCGTTATGGGCGACAAAAATGTTGCCAGGGTGCATGTCAGCATGGAAAAAACTGTCGCGGAATACTTGGCGGAAAAAGATCTCTACACCTCGTTCAGCCAAAACCTGCATATTGGTATTGCGGGCCTTTAACGCGTCTAAGTCACCAATGGGTGTGCCGTATATACGTTCCATTACCATCACGTTAGGGCGGCAATAATCCCAATGTACTTCAGGTACGTATAATAATTCGCTGTCATTAAAGTTACGGCGTAATTGTGATGCGTTGGCCGCTTCGCTCATTAAATCTAATTCACCCATGATGGTGTGTTGGTAGTCTTCAACGACTTCAATGGGTTTGAGGCGCTTGCCATCATGCAAATACTGCTGCATGAGTTTGGCAGCCAATAACATGAGCTTGATATCTTTATGAATGGTTTTTTCGATGTTAGGGCGAATGACTTTAATGACAACGTCTTCACCGGTATGCAGCTTTGCGCTGTGCACTTGCGCAATAGAGGCGCTGGCTAATGGTTTTTTATCAAACGCTTTAAAAACGCTTTCAACGCTTTCACCTAATGCTTTTTCAATAATGGCTAAAGCGGTTTTTTGTTTAAACGGCGGCACGTTATCTTGTAGCTTAGCAAGCTCAGTGGCTAGCTCGTCATCTAATAAATCTTTGCGGGTAGAAAGCAATTGACCGAATTTAATATAGATTGGGCCAAGTCGCACTAACGCCAAGCGCAAACGTTTCGCTTTAGGCACACGCTTAGGAATAGGGTTTAAACGCCAAGGTGCCAAGTAAAATGTTAAGCGCAAATACCAAGGCAGTAGGGATACCGGAATGAAATCATCCAAGCGGTATTTACTGAAGACATAAAGAATAGTGAGCAGGCGTTTTAATTGAGTCATGGTTCTATCACTATTTATTATTTTGTTAAGCGCTGCTTAATGCGATTAATGCGAGCTTCAAGACGTTCAGTATCTAATTTCAACTTATGAATATCCGCGAAACGGGATTCCCCTTCTAATTTATGAGGGGCTAGCTGCAGTTCGTCACGTACATATTCAGTACTGTCTTGTTTAAACTTTTCACTGGTTTGTTTAAACCAATTACTTACAGAGCGTAAGTTTTTGCCAATAATGTGCGCAGCAACCGGGCCTGTGATTTCAGCAATCATGGCTTCAAAGTCGATGTTCAATTCGCTCATGGCATCGGCCAAGCCCATGGCCAATTGGCTAGAGCCTTGAATTTGAATGTCGCTTTGCATTAACGCAGCATGTTTGTCTTGATGACGAGCAAGGTTAATAAAAGCAGAAAGCTCACCTTGTAGAGTCGCGTCAGCAGGGGTGTCGCAGTGACTCATAAGTGAAAGGGTTTCACCAAAGCGCACATAAATATTCATAGCAGGCTGCTCGATGCAAATAGCCAACACTTTTGGTGACAAGGCTTGGAGCTTTTGCGACGTGGCATCGTCATAGCTTAACGCTTTATTGATAATGCCTTCAGCGCTTACTAAGCCTGCTTGAATGATAGTTGGATCAACAACCATTAAGCTTTAATCCCTTTGTGTAGCGCCACGATACCACCAGTTAAGTTGTGGTATTCACAGTTTGCAAATCCCGCATCTTGAAACATGCTTTTTAATGTTTCTTGGTCAGGGTGCATGCGAATAGATTCCGCTAGGTAACGATAGCTTTCCGCATCGTTAGTGATCAACTTGCCCATCATTGGCAACGCGCTAAAGCTATAAATATCATAGGCTTTACTAAGCAATGGGTTTTTCGTTTTAGAAAATTCTAAAACCAATAAACGACCGCCGGGTTTTAATACACGGTTAAATTCCGCAAGGGCATTGTCTTTATTGGTTACGTTACGCAAACCAAACGCCATGGTGATCACGTTAAAACTGTTGTCTGCAAATGGCAGAGACTCAGCGTTGGCTTGAACCACTTCAATATTGCCGCTGTAACCTTTATCCAATAAACGATCTCGGCCAACTTTCAGCATAGAGTCATTGATGTCGGCTAATACCACTTTGCCTTCAGGGCCAACTAGGTCGCTGAACTTCATGGTTAAATCGCCAGTACCGCCGGCAATATCCAATACATGATCACCTTTGCGCACACCGGTAAATTCCATGGTGAAGCGCTTCCAAAGACGGTGCACACCAAACGACATTAGATCGTTCATGATGTCGTATTTTGCAGCCACGCTGTGGAATACGTCGGCAACCTTGGCTTGCTTCTCTTCCGTATTAACGGTTTCGTAGCCAAAGTGTGTGGTTTGATCACTTTGATTAGACTGGTTTGAGCTGTCGGACATATCAGTGCCTGAATTTAATGCTTAAAAATTGCCGACATTTTAGCCTTGTTGGGCCTGAATGTCTTTACTCAATCCTTGACGAAAAGGGGTAGTTTGTCAGGTATGCGGATGGGTTGGCCTTAAATATCAGTGCGTGTGAATGCGTCATGGTATTTAAGGCCGTTTGTCGGTGTTTAGCTCATATTGATGGTGTGAGAGCCTACTGCCACTGTGGCGCTAGCGCGGCGGCTGATTTGCTCGTTGTATTGTGAATTTTTAATGGTATCCACAAAAAGCCAATCCGCTTGTACTTGAGCCGCTGTGAACGTTAGGGTCATAAAACCTCTGTCCACAAGGTTACAATATTTAAGGTTTTCCACTAAACCAGTGACACCCGCTTCATAGGTGGGGGCTTGCTCAAGTGGAATACTCAAGTAGTTTTCTAGGCCAGGAGATGTGACTGAAGCCGTGGCAAATTCAACCCCAACTTTTTCGTTGTTAGTGGCATCCTTAAGCTCGCTGGCCCATGCGTTATGAGTATCGCCAGCCAAAACCACCAGGTTTTTTTGATACGCTTTAGCGGTTTGTAAAATCACTTCACGCTCATATGAATAACCATCCCAAGCGTCTAGGTTGTAAGGAATGCTTGGCAGCTGAAGTTGGGCTAAAACCGTATCCGTTAAGCGACTGCTATTGGCCGTTAAATAGGCCATTTCATCAGCGGTTAAGGTTGGATCGCTGGCTTGTGCTCGGGTAGCCAAGGTGGCCAATGCGCCTAGCTCTGCATATTCAGTAATGCTCATCAAACGCAACGCCACGGCGGCAGGCAAATACATGCTACCCATAAGCACTTGCTGGCCAAGTACTTGCCATGTGCGGCTGTTACTGGCCAGTTGGTTTTGCAACCAAGTAAGTTGATCTGAGCCTAACATGGTGCGGCTTGTGTCCTGCATGTCCGTGGTAAATTGCGCGGCATCCAGACCACCGCTACCATCCATGTAATTGGCAAAATCCAGTGATTGGTCTCGAGCAATAATGCGCGTATCCAGCATGTTGATATCCACCAAGTCACCAAAGTAAAAATGGCGGTAAATGGTTTCTTCATCGTCCGCTGTACTTGGGCGAATGGGCAGCCATTCAAAGTAGGCTTGCAAAGCGGCCTCTTTACGAGCGGCAAAGTCTCCTTCCCCTTCGTTATGGTTTTCAGCCCCGTCTTTGTATGTGTCGTTGGCCACTTCATGATCATCCCATACCGTAATAAACGGCACGCTGGCATGCAATAACTGCAAACTTTCATCAGATCGGTATTGGGCGTATCGAGTGCGGTAGTCGCTTAAGGTCAGTAGTTCGTGCGCGGGTAATACTTCGCGGCCTAAAGTGGCGGCATCATCACTGGCATAACCATCACGTGGGTATTCGTAAATGTAATCGCCCAAATGTAAAACCGCATCTAGGTTTTCAACTTTAGCGGCCATGTCGTAAACATTGAAATAACCAGCAGGGAAGTTCGAGCATGACATGACAGCAAGTTTCACTGATTCAATGTTGTTTTCTGGCAAGGTCTTGGCTGTGCCCACTTCTGAAACCGTGCCATTGGATGTGAAGCGATAATAATACTGGGTACCCGCGATTAAGTTGATGGCGTCTATTTTTACGGTGTAATCACGTTCAGCGTTGGTGACTAGGCTGCCGGTATGAGTAAGCTGGCTGAATTGTGCATCGGTGGCTACTTCCCAGGAAACTGTGATGTCGGCATCTTCTTCAGGGGTCACGCGCGTCCATAAAATAACAGCGCTTTGTGTTGGATCGCCACTGGCAATGCCGTGTAAAAATTGTGTCACGATGGAAGCGCTACGAGGATCGACCGCGCTGCTTGAATCACTGCCGCCCAATAGGTTGCAACCCATTAAGCCTGAAGAGATGGCGGCGACACCAACGCCCTTGGCGGATAATGATAAAAAATGTCGGCGAGAAATGTGTTTCATATTATAAGCCTTAGCAGGTGGTCAAAACGCGCCTTGATAGTAATAATATGAAATGACAATTTGGTGACAGAAAAGTAACGTTAATAAGACAACTTAGTTCAAGGAAAACAGCAGGTCAGAGTGATAACGGGTTTCGAATATGTAAGTAAGAATGTTGAAGTTAATGCAGGGACAGCAGGGAAATATTTAATAGGCCGCCCATGCAGGCAGCCTGTTTATAATATGTTTAGTTTACAGGCTTAAACATAATTTGGCTGGCGTCTCGGCTTTTACCGGCCGCGTTAAGTTTGTCTAAATAACCCTGCCAGTGTTGTTCGGTGTTATTGCATAAGTCTTGTAAGTATTCCCAATTAAATAAACCTGAGTCATGGCCATCATCAAAGGTGATTTTTAAAGCGTAATTGCCGGTTGGTTCAAGTTTAAGAATGCGCACATCTTTTTTACCAAACTGCAGCACTTCGTTACCCACGCCATGGCCGCGCACTTCAGCAGATGGGCTTAATACCCGTAGCATTTCGGCGGATAATTGTTGGGATGCAGCTCCATTCCACGCCAGTTCTAACATTTGGCTTTTGTTGTGAAACTTAATAGTACTTGGGATATTCGACATAATTATGAGCTCTGTTTGTAAGCTAGTTAGTGCGCATCTGAATTGGAGATAAATTCGGGCTGCCTTGCGCGGCGGCTTCTGCTTGTTTCACTAACTTTAATAACTGATTGTTCATGGGAGTGCGTACCCCTTGGGCTTCACCTAGGTTGATGATTTCACCATTAATATAATCCACTTCCACAGGGCGCTTGTTTTGCAAGTCTTCCCACATACTGGAGCGAGCTTGTGGATCAATGGCCAGCATTTTTTGCGCGATACGCTTAAACAAAAAATTGGGTAGGGCCAGAATATAAGGGATCAAAGAAACAGGCACAGCGGCCACTTGCCCAGGCTGAATATTAGCGGCTTTTAAAACGGCCAGACCTTCTTTTAAGCAGGTAGCATAAATCTTACGATATTCTTTTGTTTCAAGTTGCTGTTTTAACGGAACCCCAGACAAGGCATTCACAGGATTATTTAAATTAAGCAGCAGCTTGCCCCATAAAATATTGGCCATATCGGGTTTTAATTCAAAGCCTAATTGGGACTGATCCGCGGCAGTTTGTAAGGCTTGCGCTGCAGGGTGGTCTTGGCAATAAAGGTTACCTTCAGTGCCACAATGAAAATGGCCACCCGCAGAATACACCACGTTATAAGGCACCATGACAGGTAGTACAGTATGCTGACTTAATACCGATTCAATCTTGCTGACATTGGCCACACCGTTTTGACAGCTAAAGATAGTGGCATGTTGATTACCACTTTTTAAAATGGTTTTTGCCATTTCTTCAGAGTCTTTGCTTTTTACACAAATTAAAATGAGGTCAGCGTCTTTAAAAACATCTTCATCAGTATCAATGTGAAACTGATTAGGCGCCATGTGAATTTGTTTGCCGGTCCAATCGCTCAGGTGTAAACCGTTTTCAGACAGATCTTGTTTCATGCGTTCACGTGCAAAAAAATGCACGTCGTTGCTACCATAGGCCAGCATGCCACCCACGAAGCAGCCAATGCTGCCAGAGCCAGCAATGACAATTTTTTTATTGTTATTTTGAGTCATGACTGTCTCTCGTCTTTTAACTGAGTGCGTTTATAAAATAAAACGACTCAAATCTTCGTCTTGTGCAATTTCACCTAAATGCTCGTTTACAAACGCAGCATTAATTTGCAAGGGCGTATCACTGTATTGTGTGGCAAGACTTTCAGCGTCAAAGCTTACTTTTTCTAATAAGCGTTCCATCATTGTGTGTAAACGACGAGCACCAATGTTTTCAGTGGTTTCATTTACTTTAAATGCGGTTTGCGCCAATTGATCAATGCCGTCTT
>Ga0209712_10000134_pt1 | contig 63100 bp, 56 predicted proteins | sample ArcOceMetagenome_FD_187443 | JGI IMG/M metagenome (GOLD analysis project Ga0209712, IMG submission 187443) | Marine eukaryotic phytoplankton communities from Arctic Ocean - Arctic Ocean - Greenland ARC118M Metagenome (SPAdes) (version 2) | ecosystem: Environmental > Aquatic > Marine > Oceanic...
AAGAAAGAATAGCAGCAGAGAAAAAGGTAGCAGAAGAAGCGAGAATAGCAGCAGAGAAAAAGGCAGCAGAAGAAGCGAGAATAGCAGCAGAGAAAAAGGCAGCAGAAGAAGCGAGAATAGCAGCAGAGAAAAAGGCAGCAGAAGAAGCGAGAATAGCAGCAGAGAAAAAAACAAAAATGTATTCTTGTCATTATGATTTTGATTCAACAAAAACTATAAATAACACAGTATTGGATAATGTGTATAAGAATATAGATCAGTTTTCAGATTTTTTAAAACCTTATAAAAACATATTGTTTTTGTGTAGCGATTATCCTGGATATGGTGGTGCTGCTACAAATTGCGAAAATATAGCTAATTATTATAAATCGTCCCACAATGTTTATTCTGTTTATTGGAACTGGGATACTGCTACAAATAAACATTATCACGAAGATGATTTTAGTATTATAATAGATAAAAGTAAATTATCATCTACTTTAAGAAATTTAAAGAAGAAACCGGATATCATTATTCTAAAAAATACGTGTGATTATGATTTAAAATCGATATTAGATTGCCCTACTGTGTTTTTGATACCAGGTATTTATAAAAATGAATTAGATATGCCTTATAATGAATTAGATACGATTGAATTACAAAATAAGTATATAAATATAAATACCATAGAACAAATAAAAAAGTGCGATTATTCTTTTTGTAACAGTATACACGTAAAAGAAATATTAAAAAAATGGTATGAATTAGACATGGGTTTATTTTGCAGTTCATTTGTCCCTTATTATGGTAAAATGTTAAGTAAGTATCCATATTTATCAAAAAGAATTTATGATTATGGTTTAGTGGTAAGCGATTTTACAAGGAAGGTAAAAAACGTAGAAAAGAGTATAGACTTTTTAAAAGATAAGAAAAATGTTGTTTTAATTGGTGAGGGATCAAGTAAATACAAACAAGAAGGATTTAATTGCATTGAATTAGTTGATCGGTTTGAAATGATTAACCATTACAAACAAATAAAAAATATTGTCCAATATAGCCATTTCGACTCGTGTAGTAATGTATTAATTGAAAGCACATTTAATGGATGTACAAAACCGATAACTATATTACCGTTTGAATTAAATAAAACATATTATTTGCTATCAAATACTTATTATATACTGGGAAATATAAATACTATTTATGATAATACTTATTCGTTATTTAAAATAAATAAAATCAATGGGTTTATGATAGACAATTATGATATGAAAGAAATCGGATTTTTAATTTATTCAGATACCCCGATAACTATTAATACAAATAGTATTTCTTATTCGAGTATTCAAAATGAATTTATTGGTTATAATGATAATTATTATTCTGATACATATAAGATAGATTTGTATTATTATTACGGGTTATTGAAAATACCTATATCATTTTTAGGATTAAACACATATTATTCTGAATATTTATATAACAAATCGAGAAAATACAACAAAAAATTATATTTGTTAATATTATCTTATCATTTTGGTAGAATAAAATATACATCTTATAAGAAACAGATAACATCTCGTTTAAATAAGGACTTATTTCATAAAAAATCAGTATTAATTATTAGTAAATTAATAAAAGGTTACGGTGGTGTTCAAAAAACATCTATGCAAATAATAGAATTAATTGATAAATACTACAATGTAGATATATTGTCGTCTGGTTTAGGTAATAATAAAAATTATAATTTTCAAATAAATAGATTAAATGAAGATATTCCCGAATGTTTTATAATTAAAAAAACGAATATGAATGATATTGAATATCATATAAATAATATGAATTATGAATATATTATTAATAATAAATTAAACGAAGCATTACGATGGCGTATAAATAAAAAAATGATTGCTATATGTCACAATTCAATGGATCCATTTAATACCCAATTATTACGATATCAAGATAAAATATCAAAATTATTTGTTATTAATCAGTTTCATAAAAATTTATTAATATCTCATAATTTTAAATCTCCTATATATTTTTATAATAATCACGTATTTGAAAAAGAATTAAAAAATGATCGCGTTAAAACCGAATTTACATATAAAATAGCATTTATTGGTAGAATTACAATTGATAAAAATGTTCACGAATTGATTGACGGAGTGAATGAGTATAATAAAATTCACGAAAAAAAAATAACACTTTTTATAATTGGTGACGGGAATAAAAATTTTCAAAATATCAATAATTATATACAACCATTGGGACGTTTATCATTTTCCAGAATAGAACAAATATATAATGATATTGATTATGTTATATCAGCATCGGTTACTGAAGGTAAACCGTTTGCTATTATAGAAGCATTATCGAGAGGAATACCGTGTATCCATAGTAATATAAACGGACTGAGTGAAGTATTAACTGATTCCAAAAATGGTTTTTTATTTGACTATCATGGTTCTGCATATAATGAAATAAAATTTGACTTGACTTTTAAAAATTTACCAAAAATTTTCAATGATAATAATAAATATAATATTCAAAATGTGTTGGATAGAGCTTATTCTATACCGATTGATGCATGGAATAAAATGTCTAATAATTGTAAAAACTATGTTGATTTTAAATTTGAAAAAAGCTATTGTGAAGAGAGAAACATATTATATTTTAACAATATAAATATTACCCCTATTATAAAGAAGAAATTATTTGTTAATTTTAAACCAGACGAAACTATATCCTACGGTGGCGGGAATATATCAGTTTATTATTTGATACAAAATATATGTGGCATGTGTAGTGATTTTACATTAACGTATGAATTGGAACCACACATAGATATCTATATGATAATCGATCCATTTAAAGATAATAAATTTAAAAAATATAGTTTGAATGATGTTATAGAATTTAAAAAGGAACACGGGGGGAAAATAATTATTCGTGTAAATGATTGCGATATAACTAGAACAATTGATAATAAAGATAGATCAAGAGAATATCAAATTATTCAAAATTATTCGTATATTGATTTTTTCATATTTAATAGCCAGTATATTAAACAATATTATTTTCAAAAATTCATCGATGCTAAAATTCACAATAAAACACTTTCACGCGTCATTATTAATGGTTGCGATCAAACGATTTTTCAAAACAAAGAAAAACAAATAAATAATACAATAAAAATTGTAACTCATCATTGGAGCAACAATATGTATAAAGGTTATCAATTATATTTTGACTTATGGAAATATACAAAAACCAATAAAACCAATATTGAGTTTACATTTATAGGAAAAAATGTTCCTGATATGTTTTCGATTGTACCTATTTCTGGTCCATTCGTCAGATCGGAATTGTCCGATGAATTAAATAAATATCATATATACATAACTGATTCAGTATATGATTCCTGTCCAAACCACGTAATCGAAGCTATATCTTGTGGACTTCCTATATTATGTTCAAATAAGGAAGGGGGTGCACGGGAATTATGCACTATGTCCGAATACAAAATAGGAGAAGTGTTTGAATCATTTGAAGATTTATTAGTAAAAATTAATAAAATAAAAAATAATTATTCGTTTTATACAAATAATATTAAAAAATCATTACATTTATTTGATAGTAATTATTGCACATCAAACTATTATAACTCATTATTACAATTAACTTTGAATAGCCCGATTAGAATAAATAGCCCGTTCACAAATACAATAATACATATAAAATCTCAGGATAACGCCGGATATTTATTATTAAATAATGATAAATCATTTAAATTAACAAAAGGGTCCAATATTTTCGCAATTAATATCGATATTTATGATAAAATAGAGATTTTCGATTTAAATGGTGACTATTCTGTGAGTAAATTTCAAAAATATAAGGTTGATAATAAAAAGGTAAATGTTCTATTATGTAGTGATTATAATTATTTTGTGGGGTTATTTGCTGTATTAACCTCCGTGATAGAAAATACACATTATATTGATAGTACTCATTTTAATTTTATGATTCCAATTGAACAAAAAAATATATTTTCTAATATGCTTATGGAATTTGAGAATAAAATTCATCAAGAATTGGATAAAACTATTATTTATATAGATCATCATATATTAGATCCGACATTGTTTGATTCGAAATGTTATAATGGTGGGGGTCATTTGCTAAATATAGGAAATTTATCTCGATTACTTATTGGCGAATTTATGGAATATGAAAAATTGGTATATTTAGATTCGGATTCTATCGTTCAATATGATATTATTGAAAAAATTAAATTTGCTACATTAGCCTTCGATTTGTATGCAGATTGTGCTAATAAATATCATTCAGATAATACTAAACAAATAGTTATTAAAATGGCTTCTATTCTCAAAGAACATGATTGGAATACACTTGTAGGGTATGAAATTAATTTGAATGATTTCGTATATATGGGTGCTCCTTTTATAACGAATTGTAAAAAATGGAAAGATGTATATCCATCTATTATTCAGATAGTAAATGCACATAACGCCAGTGAAAATGGTATTTACAAATTATTCACAATGTCTTTACAAAATATCATATTTTATAAAAAGACTGGAAATATTCGAGATATTATGAATGTATTGCAAGATTTAGGGTCCGATCGAAAAAAATGGGATAGAGAAGATTTATATAATAAAGATATTATTGATTGGTCGGGAGTGTATAAACCTTGGTTTTCAAATGGATTATACAGAGAAATATGGTTATATTACGATATAATGAATCTGTCTGGTCAATACACCACTATTCATAAAAATAAAAAGCAAATTGAACAATTTAATATATTGAAGGTTCAATCAAGTAAATAAAAGTAGAAGAAATAATAATAATAATAATAATAATAATAATAATAATAATAATAATAATAATAATAATAATAATAATAAATATATAGGTTTAATTTATTACTATTTATTAAGAAAGAATGGATTGTAAAGTTATTTATAAACATTTGCGAAAAGATGTTAAATTATTGGATCGTATTCAAAATTATGTGAATAGAATGTATAATAATAATCCGAATGCTACAATTCAAATATTATATGTATGTGATGCGTCTTATTTACAAAAAAAAATGTCTCGAGTTCGTTTTTGGGTAATAGAAGAGTTAAGCAAACATAACGATATTAATTTAATCATTACGGGACCCGGATTTTCTAATTTTAATGAGACAAAATCATTGCAACAAAATATTATCAATTTTAATATACCATTTTATTTAGTGATTTGGTATAAACCGTTAAATGATAATTATAATTTCGATAAAAATGCGACTATGCCGTTCAAAACATGTTTGCGTTATAATGAAATGTGGGACGAAGAATGGACGCGAAACGAAATAGATACTACAAAAACAGACATACTCATTGTTCATCATTATAATGATTATTTAAAATATATAAATCTTTATGCTGATGATAATAAACAATTCTATTATATACCTCATTGTTCAAATACAGATGTGTTTATGCCATTATGTAAAGAAAAATCAATCGATATTTTGATATCAGGTATTACAAAGGAAAAACATTATCCATTGAAATTCCGAATTTCAAGTTTAATCATAAAGAATATGAAGACTAAACTCAAAAATTACAATATTCACGTTCATAATCATCCAAGCTATAAAGGGGAGTTAAGTTTTGAAAATATAAATCAGATAAATTACAATGATATTATAAACCAATCAAAATTATGTTTGGCGTGTACTTCAAAACACAAATACCGGCTCGGTAAATATGTAGAAATTCCAATGGCAGGGAGCGTCATTCTAGGAGATGTTCCCTTTGAAGATCCTGAGTTTTCGGATTTTGTTGTTGAAATTAATAATCAAATGAGCGATGATGAAATTTTGAATGTTATTATCAATACATTAAATGATAAAAATTTAATGCAACAAAAACGAGATATTGGATTAGAATGGTCCAAGAAACATACCGTAACCGATTATGTAAATCGTTTTGTCCAAATTATTTCAAAAAAAAAAATATACACCATATCTGATGAAATTCGGGATAATCATCCAGAATTTAAAAATGAAAAATGGATTTGTGATATTTTGAAAAAGGAATTTATGGATTTTTTTACATCAGAAACAACCCATAACGCGAAAGAAGCAGATATAATATGGTATTTAGGACCGTGGAACCATAGACATACACCTTCTGGTTTTTCAAGAGATGAATGGTTAGAGTATTTGAAAACAAAAAAGGTTATATGTACACAACATCATATTGATTTAGACAAAATATATTTAGGACAATTAGATGAACAATTTAAATTTATGCGTCAGTATGGAACACACTACCATGCTATTTGTGATATTACTATGGATAATATGAAATATTATCTAGATCCGTCCAAGACAAGTGCTAAAAAATTATGGGCAAATAGCACGGTATTTTACCATATTCCCGATAAAGATGAAATTCGTGAAAAATATAAAATAGATAAGGATGCATTTTTAGTAGGTTCTTTCCAAAAAGATACTGAAGGTAAAACAAATTTACCCAAATTGTCCAAGGGACCCGATTTATTCGTCGAAATTGTGAAAGATATGCATAAGTCAATCCCCAAATTAGAAGTTGTTCTTTCTGGATTGCGTCGAGAATATATAATTACTGAATTAGAAAAAGTGGGTATAAAATACCATTATTTTAATATGGTTCCGATGAACGAGATAAATGAATTATACAATTGTTTGGATTTATATATTGTATCATCAAGATGTGAGGGTGGTCCAAGATCGGTATTTGAAGCAGGGTTAACAAAAACACCCATTATTTCAACTAATATTGGTATTTCACCCGAATTAATGGATGTGAATGCGTTATTTGATTGTAATGATTGGAAAACATATAAAAATGCTATACCTAATTCAGATGTTTTATATAAAAATGTTAAAAAATTAATGAGCATTGAATATTTTAACGAATTTAAAGAATATTTATTATATTGTTAATATAAATGAAAACCGTTTTAATTGGCACTACTTCGATTAACCGTTCTTTATTACATAATGATAATATCCCAGAGTGGTATAATTATATAAATGCTTTAGATAAATCCAAATACAATGTCCAATGGTTTATTAATATCGACCATATTGAAAAATTAGAAGAATCTGTCCAAGAAACAATGGAGAATTATTGTAATATTATTACGGATATCCCAATCGTTTTTATTCAAAAAAAAGAACAAGATGGTAATTTTTTAAAAGCGTGTAAAGGAGTTTCTGTCGCTATGGAACAATATGTTGTAGAAAATCTATTAGATATAGATGAGGTCTCTGTGTTTTGGCTTGAAGATGATTGGAAATTAAATTCTCAAAATATTCCGCTACAGGAATTGATGGAAAATTATTTATCCAATATGACGTATATCAATTTGAGTTTTATTCGTGCTAATTATATTCACGCATTAGCACCGAGTGTTATTAGTTATCGATTGTGGTCACAATTGCATTTACCAGCTTGGAAAAATCAATCGGAACATATTGATCCAGAACATTGTGTGGGATTATACTATAAAAAACATTTTGGAAGTTATGACGATTTATATAATATCACTTTAATTAATCAATATAAACAACATGATAAAAGTTTTTTTGATATGAAAATGTTTGAATCGGATAAAAGTTGTTATACATATGATGTTAAAAAAGAGGAGAACTTTATTTTAGATAAATATATTGATAAAAATGATATATTGGAATTTTTTAATAATAAAATTACTTTTATTCGTGTAACTTGTTCTTCTTGTTCTGATTTGGGTAGAAATTTTATGAAGAAATATGATATTGAAAAAAATAACAATAAAACAAAGGATTTTTACAAATAATACATTATATTTTTAGCGAAATAGAATGTATAAGAATACAGTATATGAATAATTTTGAGAAAAAAACAATATTAATAGGCACCACTGCGATTAATCGTTCAGAATTACATAAAGATATGATTCCTAATTGGTATGATTATATCAATCAATTAGATAGATCAAAATATGATATTCAATGGTTTATTAATGTTGATTATATTGAAAAATTAAACGAAGACATTGAACTTACTAAAAATAATTTAAAAAGTATAATAACAGATATTCCCATAACATTTGTTGATAAAGACAATAAAGAGGGTAACTTTTTGAATGCTTGTCGAAATATAGGAGTAAATATGGATAATTTTGTGAAACAACAACAATTAAATAAAGACAATGTTATTGTCTTTTGGTTAGAAGATGATTGGAAATTAGTGAATGAAAAAATTAATTTAGATGATATAATCAAATATTATTTATCTAATATGACGTATATTAATTTAAGTTTTATTCGTAAAAATTATATACACGCATTGGCTCCTTCTATTGTTAATTATAATTTATGGTCTAAGATACAATTAATGGCTTGGAAAAATCAAGATAAATATATGGATCCAGAGCATTGTGCTGGAATATATTTCATTAAAAATTTTTGTAAATATGATAAGATGCGCAATTGTACAGTTATCTATGATGAATACAAAATGAAAGAAATAAATGATATTTATATTGATTTATCTTCGAAATCATTTTTTAATTATACAGATAGCTATTATACTTATGATAATGAAGAATATTTATTAAAAGACGAAAGAGATAGTGTGAAATATATTGAAAAATGTAATATAAAAGAGTTTAATAAAGATGTTATTGTATTTATACGGATCATGCCATCCTATTGTTTAGATGGTGTATTGTTTGGACGAAATTATATGGTAGAAAAATATGGTTTGGTCAAAAATAAAGACAATATCGATTTTTATAAAGATAAAAAGTAAATTACATATAACTTGTATTATCATTGATGGTTGTCCATTTTTGTAAATTATGTTCTGTATTAAACATTCTCCCTATATCTGAAAATACCCAAGGTTTTATGCAGACATAATTAATTCCGTCATTTTGTAAAATAGTATTGATATCTTCTATTACAGTATCTTCGAAATCTATTTTATTATTTGGTATATCCACTTTTCCGAATTGAAAGGTTTTCAAATCTTGTGATTTAATTGCATAGTAATTAAATTTCAAATCTTTACTGTATTTATCTTGTCTTGCATAATATGCTTGAGGAAATTCTTTCACATTAATTTTTGCTGTGTTGTGATAAAAAATGAGTATATTTATATTTTTGTCGTTTTCAATATTTCGATGTATCATTTGATTACCATTTTGTCGATTGATACCGGATATCCATCGACTAACCTGTCTTTCAGGATCACACGTGTTGTTCGCCATATTGTTTGAAACAATATCAAAATATTTTTTGAAATAGAGTGCATTCATGATGGGACCTCCTCTAAAAGAACCAAGTGGAGAACTTTGAACACTATTAAATGCATATGGTTGTGAAAAAGGAAATAATTGAATGATATCGAAGAGTTCTTTATTGAAATTAGATACATCCCAGTCGTCTTCAAACCACCAAATTAGAGTTTTTTCATTGATAATATTTAATTCGTTTGCTTTTTTAACCACATTTTTATGTGCGTTTAAAAATCCAGGATTTTCATTATCGATTATAATGGTATTGACTGTTTTCGGTATGATTTCATTGAACAAATCGATGGATTGTTTTTTTGTAAAAGTGGATGATAATTTATTGGGACAATCTAAATTGATAATATGATGTATGGTAAAATTGTTTAGTACATCATTGTACAATTCATAAAATTTACCAATCGATTTTTTATGAAAATCGCCTCGTGTAATCGCGGTTGTTAAAATGATTAAGTTCATTTATTTTGTATATATATATATATAATGATATTATATATATTATAATGAAAAATAAAATTTACGTTTCATTAGGTAGTGATTGTATGTGTGCGAATACAGCAAGAGACACGAATAAAAGAGCCTTTGCATTACCATTTGATTGGGTTGTAACGTATAATGGAGTCAGTGATATAATCAAAGAAGAATTTATTAATTTTTTACCGAAATTAGAAAATACTACATTATTTAATCCATTATCGAATACATATTTTATACATAATAAGTTTCCTGATGATTATGATAAAATGAATAGACGGATAGAACGTTTTATGGATTTATTGAAAAATGAAACTGACGAAATAATTTTCATTCGACATGGCCATCATTCTCGTCATCATAGAGAGAAGCGGGGATTAAAAGCAAATTTGAAAAATGATATAACAGACGGCGAAGAATTATATGTTCATTTAAAAGAGAACTGTCCGAAATTGAATTTTAAAATCGTTGTAATTTTAAGCTGTTGGAATTGTTTTAACATAGAAAGCGCATATCAGTCTGAAAACATAAAAATATACAATATTGCTGCACAAAGTAAAAAGGAGTCAGATAAACTAATATCACAAGTATATAATGAAATATTCAAATAAATGTATAAACACATTTTTTTTTTCTAATAGTGTTTCGCTATACATACCCATATTTGAACCTATATCAAAACATATACCATTATCAGGTATACAATTTATATACACATCGTGTAATTTACTACATTCAGACTTATGCTTGTTGTAAAAAACGTTTAGGTCCATAATAGTATATCGATAAATTTTTATATTTTCATATTCTTTACACATGAATCCCATAACCCCTTACTTTTGTCTTGAAAATCCAAATTATCTCGAATATCACTTTTGAAAATATTCGCGTGTTGTGTAAAATATGGTACAGTTAAATATGTATTGGTCACTTCGTATATATATTCATCCGCAACTTTTAAATTCTTTGTTTTTGAAAAATAATTCAAAATTTTCTCCATACCTCTTCTATTTACTAAATAGGCTACTGCACCCAACGAATAATAACACGATTTTGTTAAATTTTCATCAAGTATGTTTGTAAAATTATTATATAAATCTTCACCGCATATTATGCCGAGTTGAATTATATCCCAATCATTATTGATAGACATTAATTGTCGTAATGTCTTGTCTTTAAACTCTAAATATTCAAAGGAACAATCGTCTTCCAATATTAATACATTATCAAGTGAATTATCATAAGCGTATTGTATTGCTTTAATATGAGATAAAGCACAGGCTACCTCATTTGTACTTAATTTTCTAAAATTGTATTTTTGTTTTATTTCATTTTTTTCAAATAATGTTCCATCCACTGCTTCGATTCTCTCGTAACTTAAATGACTATTGTTTAAAATTTCTTCTATTTTATTCCTTCTCTCTGTAGCTCGGTTTAAATTGATATACAATATTGGAATATCTTCAATTATATTTTTGTTATTCATAAGAGATACTATATTTTTATATTCCCGCTCTTGATAGTCGTCAAATTTTTTCACTGTAGTTATAATGTTCTCAATATAGTGTTTTTCTAATTTAATGTATTCATTAGTCATTATATTAGCATCAATATTACGACGATCATTTGAATATTTATCTGTATATCGAATAAGTTGTAAATCACATACAAAAGTAATACCTTTATTTTCGATTGTTGATATAGAACCTTTCAAATTATCAGCACTATAAATAATAGGTAATTTATTTATAAATAAAAATGAAATGGGCTTTATAACATATGCTTTTGCACCACCGCTTTCATCGGTTCCTAATAATGTATGATTACCAAGTTTAGGACGCCATTCATTATTACCATCGTATTGTGGTATAGTAAACTCCGTCTTTATTGTATCCTTGATTGTTTCATAATAAGTTTGATAGTGTGGTTTATAACCATGATTATTTGTAGTATGCAAATCAAGACAAACCCAATTTTGTTGGGGTAAATCATCATAAAATGAATTATATTTTGATACAAATTTTCGTTCAAATTCAACGTTATCTTCTAATATTAAAAATATTTTATCTTCTATAAACGCTTTTAAATATAAATAATATGTAATTAAACTTAATGAAATAGTACCTTGGTTCAACTCATTTTTATCATTTTTAAAAAAATAGTGTTTTTTATTTGTGTGTTTATCTATCCAATACTCATCCAATTTAGTTTTATCAAAAATATTGTTTTTAAAAATATCCTCAATATTATAGTCATCAAGTCTAAAATTTATGGGGTTTATGAATTCATAATCTTTTCCTTCAATTAGATTTGGTAATTTATTTAATTGTATTCTCATATACTGTTCTCGAATAGACCCTTTTAAATTAATAATGATAATTTTATCAATACCCTTTAATCCTCCAGGATTATTAGTATTACGTATTATATTCATCTCCTTTTTGAGTATTACATTTTTTGTTTCATGCATTATATATATATATATATATATATATAATGAAATATATTTATATAGAATTATCAACCGATTTACAGAATGCATTGTATCAATTGATATCTGCAGAAGTAATATCGCACATTCAAAATGCACCACTTGCTATTAATGTCAATTGTTTATATAAAGAATCTATTTTTAAAAATTATTATTTTAATAATGTTGAATGCGGAAATTCATTTAATGAAAAGAGACAGGGATCTTACAATATAAATATACCATACTATAAATCAAGTTTACAATTAATAGGGGAATTTAAAGATATACAATTATTTGAACATTATATTGACGATTTTATAAAAAATTTATGTGTAAATGGTTATGAAAAAGAAATAGATATTTGGTTAAATGAAGTAAATATGAAAAAATCAAATAATAAAGATATTTCGGTTTGTTTATATTCTAATAAATATATATCCAATATACACCATAGAGGTGGTTGGAAATTTGTAATGCAAAATTTATTTAATAGTAAAATAATAGATATAAATTATTCCGACTATTCATTGATAGATAACTTGGATCAGTATTGTGATACTGAATATGATGAATTAATACTTAAACCAAATCAAAAATGGTTTGGTATGGTTCATAGTACTATATTTGTTCCTCAACATTTAACAATTGCAACAGTCTCTGATGTAATTAATAGTAAATTTTTTTCTAATAATAAAAAAAATTGTATTGGGTTAATTACATTCACATCAAGTGTTAAAAAATTTTTAGAAAAACAAAATTTAAACATAGAAGTATTATATATCAAACATCCAATAAGAACAAATGATATAAGTGCATTTTTTAAATTTCATAAATTTAAAAACAATGATAATAAGCAAGTAATATTATTAGGAAAACAACTAAGAAAAATTAAAACGATTTATTTATTAAATTGTCCAAGATTTGAAAAGATATGGCTCCCAGGAACAATTAATGTTGGTAATTATACCACTGTATTAAATGAAGAATTAAAAACGATAAAAACTAAAATTGAGACTGGACCATCGAGATGTGATAATGATGGTAACTGGACAGGTGTTTCGATTTCACATTATGGTTATATTCAAGATTATGATCATGCTATATGTGAAAATATAATTATAGTTGATTTATGGGATGCAACTGCGAATAATTCTGTATTGGAATGTTTAATTCGGAACATCCCATTTTTTGTTCTGAAAATAGAGTCAGTCGTTGAATATTTAGGGCAAGATTATCCAATGTATTTTGAAACATTAAATGAATTAGAAAATATAATAAATGGAGATGGAATTGAATCATTATATAAAAAAACACATAATTATTTGACTATGATTGATAAAACAGATATTTCGTACGAATATTTTAACAAAAGATTAGGTTATTTTTTTAATAAACAGATTAATAAAGTAGAATTTATTTTAAGTAATATTAAAGAACACGATAATTGGAGTTTTATTGAAAAATATTTATTATCAGAAATACAAAAAGAATGCTTTCGTACTAAAATAGTATTTATTCCATTTGTTGATATTTTTATTTTAAATAATGTTAGAAATATGTCTAATGATGATAATAACGAATGGATTGGGATATTACATAATCCAGATGTATCGGAAGTATATCCCGAAAATGATATTTTAAAAAATGGAAAATTTGTATATATGTTGAAATTTTGTAAAGGATTATTTGTCATGTCTAATGAATTAAAAGATTTAATAATAACAAAATTTAAACCAGATTTTTTTGTAGAAGTATTGATACATCCAATTCCTCATACAAATATATCTCAATGGGATTTTAATTCTTTTATAAATAATGAACATAAACAAATAATTCAAATTGGTAACTGGCTAAGAAAAACATATGGGATTTTTAAGATTAATGTACCATCTAATTATAAAAAAGCAATTACACCTTTTAAAATAAGAACACAAAATGAATTAGAATTCTGGAAAAAAAAGGATAATGTAACTATTTGTGATGATGAATATAACAGTGTTAAAAAATATGAATTTATAGAACAGAGTGAATACAACGACATTTTTAAAAATAATATTATTTTTTTGGATTTATATGATTCTACAGCCAATAATGTTATAATGGAATGTATAAAATCAAACTGTCCAATATTAATCAATGATAATGCTAATATAAAAGAATATTTAGGAACCAATTATCCGATGTATTATAAAAATTACCAAGATATAGATATATTATTAACTCAGGAAAATATCAGAAAAACACATTATTATTTACAAAATATGAATAAGGAAACATTTCAAGTAAATCATTTTACAAAGCATATTACAAATACATTATTTAAACACAACTTCATAACTAACCCAATTGATACCCATTATAAAGTAATTTTTTTAATTTTAGATTCAGATAATGAACCTAGTTATGAATATAACCGTCATATTTGGAGACAATATATGAATACAAATCCTGATATTCTTTGTATGTTTATAAAATACGATAATCAATTACAAGAAGAAGTCAAATATATAGAAGATTTAAATACATTATATATTAAAGGTGAAGAAAAATATGAATGCGAGGCTATATATACAAAAACATTAATCGCATTAAAATATATTGATGCTAATTTTAATTATAAATATGTAATTAGAACCAATTTATCTAGTTTTTGGAATTTTGAAAATTTACAAGAATATTTAAATCAAAGACAACACGGTAAATATTTAATGGGGTGGTTAGTAAATAATACTAATGATTGTGAGAACCCTTTTATATCAGGAACAGGTATCATTATCCCTAATAATCTAGTTCCTTTAATTTTTAAGCATACAAAAACAAAATATTGTATGGATGATATAGAGATATCCGAATTTTTTAGATCTCAACAAATTGATATTATATGTGCTCGAAGAAAATTACATAATTTTGTTTGTAAATTTGAATTTAAATCAAAAGAACAAATAGACGCTCATTTCAAAAAAATGAAGGACCAAAAGATAGTATATTATCGTGTGAAAAGTCCTGAAAATAGAGAGGTAAATGATAAATATTGTTTGGACAAATTGTTGAATAAATGTTATCATTCGTAAAATCCTACCTCTTCTAACAATTGTTTATATTGTTCGATTATTATTGTATCCTTTCTCATATACAAATCCGTCATATCTTTTTGATAAAAATATTTATGATAAAAAAATACATTATGTAAATGAATATCAATTGTATTCTTATGAATATCTTGATAAATTGTGTCTACAAGTAAAAATGTAATTTTACAATGAGGATTTATTATTCGAATACTTTCAATAAATAATTCTATTTCTTCTTTCGTTGTTTTATTTCGCATCTTGCTTAAAGGATTTATACGAGAAAAAAATATATGTTCTTCGGTTTTTATAATATCTAGAAATCTATTATATCTTCGTTTAAATATTTCATCAAATGTATTAAGCTTATAATGAGTTGTAACAAACTGTGAATTTAACAAAGAAATCGAATAAGGTGGTGACTTTATAATAACGTTATCATCTGGATTATTATGTAATGCAGATATTACATTTGTAATATGTTGTAATCTTGGAGATTCAAACCATTCAAATACACCAGTTGGTTGATTTAACTTTAATTTTCCCCAACCCATTAAAAAAGATATATTACAATGATAACCTAAAGCAATTAGAGTGTGCATATATAATTATATTATAATATTAAAAACAAAAAAAATAAGTGTTATAATTTGTAAATATAATAATAAATTCAATATATATAATAATGAATTTATTAATAACTGGCGGTTATGGTTTTATAGCTTCAAATTTTATTAATAATAATTTTATTCATTGTGATAGCTTAGTAAATGTTGATATATTAAATTATTGCTCAAATGAAAATAATGTATTTGATGCTATAAAAACAAATCCAAAATATACTTTTTATAAAAAAAATATTTGCGATAAAGAGGCTATTTTAGAAATTTTACATAAACATAACATAACACATATTGTACATTTCGCTGCCCAATCGCACGTTCAAAATTCATTTGAACAGTCACTAGATTTTACACATGATAATATATTAGGAACACACGTATTATTAGAATGTATGCGTATTTATAATAAATTAGAGCGTTTTATTCATATATCAACCGATGAAGTATATGGTGAATCTTTATTAGAAAAAGATGAGCTTAAAAAAAACGAACAATCAATACTTTGTCCAACAAATCCATATGCAGCAACAAAAGCTGGTGCAGAATTGATAGCTCAATCATATTACCATTCGTTTAAATTACCGATAATTATAACTCGTGGAAACAATGTATACGGACCCAATCAATATCCAGAAAAAGTGATTCCAAAATTTATTTGTTTGTTAAATAATGATGAACCGGTAACTATTCAAGGAGATGGATCACAAGTGAGAGATTTTATGCATGTAAATGATACTTGTGATGCTATTTATAAAATTTTATGCAATGGAGTAGATGGTGAAATATATAATATTGGTTGTGATTTAAATCATGAAATAAGTATGTTAAATTTAGCAAAAATTTTAATCAAAAAAATTATAAAAACGGATGATTATAATAAATATATTCAGTATATTGAAGATAGACCATTTAATGATACTAGATATTTTATTTCGAATGAAAAAATAAAACGATTAGGATGGATTCAACAAGTACCTTTTGATGAAGGTATAAACGATTTAATAAAATTAATGGAAAATAGTAAAATATAATAATAATCCATTATAGTAAATAATAAAATGAATGAGCATTTATTATTTAAATTACAGAATTTAAAAAATAAAGATAAAATTAAAATTTTTGTAGCACCAAAAGCATTGTCGTGGTGCAAATATTTTGTAGATATAATTATTCAATGTTTTTCAAAATATGAAATGATAAGAAATGTGAATGATTTATCGAATGTAGATATTATTATTACACATATTAAACAACGAACCGAATATTATTCAGATAATGCTATTAATATTGTAATAAGTGGTGAAAGTAATAGTACAAAACATAAATACGATATTTCAATATCTACGGTGAAAGATTTTAATAGTCATTACAATATTTATTTACCATTTTTATACATGTCTTTAAAAGAACACAAATGTTCTATAAAATCAAATGACTATAATAAAAATAAAACAAAATTTTGTGCTTATATGTATTCAGTCGATCATCAACATCGTGTTCATTTTTTTAATTTATTTAATAAATATAAACGTGTAGATGCTTTAGGACAAAGTTGTAATAATACCGAAGTTGATATTGATAGAACAAAGTATAATAAAGATATGACGTATCTTGATGAAGCTGTACAATTATATAGTGATTATAAATTTGTATTATCATTAGAAAACAAGATGATTGATGGTTATGTTACAGAAAAAATAATAAATCCATTGATTGCTAATTGCGTTCCCATTTATTGGGGGTCGGATAGTGTATTTGAATTTATTAATAAAGATAGAATTATTTATGCTCTTGATTATGATGATTCCGGGTTAATGAAAAAAATTAAAGAAATAGATGAGAACGAAGACGTGTTTAACGAAATTGTAAATAAACCTATTTATTGTAAAGATAAAGATCCTGAAACAATTTTTGCTCATTTTAAAGACGAGTTTTGTAAATTATTTCAATGAATCGTAAGAATTAGTTGAGGATAAATCACAAGGGCGTAAATATTCATTAGTCTAAATATTTTAGGGTGCAATAATAAAATTATACATTTTATTGCTTAAAATTTCTATTCCATAATTATTAAAATGAGTTTCATCAGTTTCTATATCATGTAAGACATATGGTAAATATAAATAATTTTCTTTATCATAATAGTGTGATAATAAATACATACTTTTTGAAACATTAATGTTTTCTACGGGTTCCCATGATTCACCACTAAAATAAATATATTTTTTTTTATTATTATTCCAATACGGTTCATCTTTTGTAAAATGCGATAAAACAATAAAATCACAATCTTGCGTATTTTTATATTCAATAATTTTATAATTTAATTTTTTAAAAATATAATTAAAGTAAACATGTGAAAAATAATCAATACCTAAACCTTCTTAACCTATTGTTATTTTAGGTAACCAATAATTATCCCAAAACCGTTTATTCTCATCTTCACGTTTATACGCTGTTTTGTTACTATTTTCTCCTTGATTATGAACACTTGACGTAAAAAAATTCGAATATTGATAACTAAAATATGGTTTTGTTACGCAATATGTTATGCATTTGTTATAAATATAGTGTTCAGACGTAGTATATTTTTTATTACATAGCAATGTTTGTTCCATTCCTTTCTTATTTATTAAATAAGCCGTTGCACAATCTCTACTTTTTCTTTCAATATAATTTGGATTTGCTTTCATTCGTTCGCAATGATCAATACGCCCACAAGTACAAAGTTGTAATATATTCCAGTCGGCATGATCCTTGTTCATTTTTTCGATTAATTCGTCAATTGAATGTTTTTGGTATTGTACATATTCAAAACTACAATCATCTTCAAATATCAATGCGTATTCATCGCCATTATTATGAGCAGTTTCTATTGCTTTTAAATGCGATAATGTACAACCTAATTCATACACTGATATATCGGTACATTTATCCTTATATTCCGAAAAATCTAGATTTTTTCCATCAATACCTTCAATACGTTGATGATTAGTAATATTATATTCTTTTAATTGATTTTCCATTCGTTCTCTTCTTTCCTGACATCTATCAAGATTGATCCAATAAATCTTAATATTATTCATTTATAGTATAAATGAATAAAATAAATTATACCGTTTGTTTGTAATCATACAGACATTTTTTAACAGCATCTTTAATGTTGTCCATTTCTGGAAACAATTCCTCTAATTTTGTTGTATTTAAATAATTATTCGATCTGTCTGCTGCTAATATTTGACGTTGTTCTTCAATAGTAAAATTATTCCATGTAAATGAGGAATCTACTATTTCTTTGTACATTTCTAATATCTCATTATGAGAAACAAGTCCTGGATTTGTTAAGTTAATAGTTCCTGTAATATTTTTATGCATCATTTTAACTACATACTGAAGTAATTCAGGCAACACAGTCATCGAATTGGGTACAGAGCATATTTTTTCATAAGTTACTATTTTTGTTATAAAATTACGTGGATTTTTTGATCCAGTAATAGGCATTCTGATTCTTAAATTTAATATATTATCTTCAAATAAATGCATTAATTTATCAGTAAATCCTTTTACTACAGAATAGGATGAACCAAAAAAATTGGGTTTTGATTGCTCAATAAATCCATTTTCTTCTTTACCAAAAGGATGTTCATCATCATATTTAAAAATACATCCAGTACCAAGATAGGTATAATGAATATTATTTTCTTTACAAACCATTGCTAAAATTAATGGTGAATATAAATTATCTCTCACATTTTCGTATAATTTCCCATCTTGTTCTAAATAATCGATTGTTGTATATTGTTTATCACCAATTTTTCCGTGTGTTCTACCAATAAAGGAAATTACATGACTAGGTTTATTAGTGGTAATTTCTTGAACTACATTATCATAATCATCTACACGAGAAACACCTTGTATATATGCTATGTTTTTTTCTTTTAATATTTCTATAAATTGTTGACCAATCCATCCATTAGAACCATAAATGAGAATATTCATAATATATATATTACATATATACTAAAATATTAATGATGATTAGGACGATCATAATACTCATCCCATAACCCTTTACTAATTGTTTGTGTGGCGTGTGCACTCTTTGTATTTGCTCTTATTGTACTAACATCCAATATTTCACCTTTATCATTTTTTAAAAAAGGATATGAAAAATAAGGTGGAGTTAAAAAGTTATTCGCAACACCAAATATCATTGATTCTGATACTTCTATTTTTTTATTGTTTTCAAAATTATCTAACACTTTTTTCATACCATTTCTTGTAATTAAATAACTTTGTGCTCCTGCAACCGAAGCATTTTTAATAAGTTTGTTCTTTTTAAAATTAAATGTCGGAAATAGTTTTCTGGCTATCATATTTGCTAATTGCAAACATTCACCATCGATTGTTTTCAATTCTTCTAATAGTTCCAATACAGTGCCTGTTTTATAGGGAAAGTAATCAAAATTCGCATCGTCTTCTAATATTAATGCATATTCCAAACCTTGATCATAACAATGTTGAATCGCTTTCATATGACTTAATGCACACGCAATTTCATATTTATTCATTTTTTCATTAATTGTGTATTTTTTATTACATTCATCTAAATCTATATTATTACCGTCAACTGCTTCAATGCGAGTATTATTTAAATTATATCTATCTAATTCGGTTTGCATAATGCTACGTCTTCTTTCAGAACGTTCCAGATTAATCCAAAATATGGGAATGTCTTTTAATAAATCGTGTATGTGCTGTTCTTCTTTATTCATTGTATATACTATATAATGAATAAAATTTTAATTACTGGAGGAACAGGATTAGTTGGATATGCTTTACAGTCCATCCAACAAAAATATTCTAAATACACGTATGTGTTTCTATCGTCAAAAGATTGCGATTTAACTGATTACAATGATACACTTAAATGTTTCCAAAAACATATCCCTGATTATGTAATCCATTTAGCCGCAAATGTAGGAGGTCTTTATAAAAATATGAATTTTAAAGTCGACATGTTTGAATCCAATTTACAAATGAATATGAATGTCTTAAAGGTATGTCATGAATTAAAAATAAAAAAAGTGATTAGTTGTTTATCAACCTGTATTTTCCCAGACAAAACTACGTATCCAATTAATGAAGAAATGCTTCACAATGGTGCACCTCATCATTCAAATGACGCATATGCATATGCGAAACGAATGTTAGAAGTACAAAGTAAAGCATATCAAGAACAATATGGAGATGATTTTATTTGCATTATTCCAACCAATATATACGGTGAAAATGATAATTATAGTCTAGAAAATGGTCATGTAGTACCATCACTCATTCATAAATGTTATCTTGCGAAACAAAAGGGCGAACCCTTTATTGTCCGTGGTACAGGAAAACCATTGCGTCAGTTTATTTATGCGAAAGATTTGGCGGATTTAATAATGTGGGTCTTGGACAAATATAAAGAAAAGGGCTCTATTATTTTGTCTGTTGGAGAAAAGGACGAAATAAGTATTCGAGATATTGCTACTTTGATCGCTAAAAATTACGATTATGAACATATGATGAAATTTGATGTTTCGTTTAGTGATGGTCAATTTAAAAAGACTGCTGATAACAGTAAATTAATGAAATTATATCCAGATTTTCAGTTTACATCAGTTGAAATCGGTATTAAAAAATCAGTTGACTGGTTTAAAAATAATTTTGATAAATGTAGGAAATAAATATACACCTATATGGTAAGATAATAATTATTTTTGTATATAATTATATAACATAGTATTATATAATATGTTATATATAGGTTCTTGTAGATATATGTGTGGTTATAAATGGGACTATTTTCCAGCAAGATTACATACAACGAAAGAAATAATACATTTTTTAGAAAATATTGATAATATTAAACAAATTATTGACGATAATCCAAGTGATTTAACTGATTTTATATTTGGTGATATTTATCATAAGAGTGTTAAACCCAATTCAAATAAATTTATAAATAAAAATATAAATAAAAATATAGATAAAATAATATTTGAAATATGTTCAAGAAAAATAATGTATTATAATGATATTCCATTAAATAATTATTATTTGACCATTCGCGGAAAAGATAAGATTAATAAATACAATATAACAGAAAAAATATTAACAGATGAAGATATTGAGAATGATATTAAATATATTATAAAAATATGTAAACAGATATTCAATGAAAATATAGATATTCATATAATTCCGCATCTAAATTTAAAAACAAAGGTCTCAAATGAATATATACAAGGAAGAAATGAATTAGTTATTCTATTAGAAGATTTATCTAATAAATACAATTTAAAAATACATAATATTGGAAAATTTATTGAAAATAATAATGATAATTGTTTTTTGGAAGATTATATGTCGGATTCAACATATTATAGTGCATACGGTCGTGAAATTAAACAGTTTTTAATTACAGAAATAATTGATAAATGATTATAATATTGTGTTCCGTTTTCTTATCACACCCAAGGTATTGCGAGCCCCTGTTTACAATCCTGTTCTACCATTTCGTGGACGAGTTGATCAAATGAACAAGAGGGTATCCATCCTAATTGAGTTCTTGCTTTTGTGCTATCTCCTAATAATTCCTCAACTTCTGCTGGTCGAAAATATCTTTCCGAAATTTTTATTAGAACACGTTCCGTTTTCTCGTCATACCCAACTTCATCTATACCAGTTCCTCTCCATTTTATATTAAATCCTCTTAGTGCGAATGCTTTCTCGACAAATTCACGTACAGAATGGAATTCATTTGTAGAAAGAACATAATCATCCGGTGTATCAACTTGAAGCATTCTCCACATTCCTTCAACATAATCTTTAGCGTGTCCCCAATCACGTTTCGCATCCAAGTTTCCTAAAGTTAATTCTTCACGTTCTCCTTTCAAAATCATATTTAAACCACGAGTGATTTTTCGTGTTACAAAGGTAGGGCCTCTTCTTGGACTTTCATGGTTAAATAAAATACCATTACTAGCAAACATACCATAAGACTCTCTATAATTTTTAACAATCCAATAACCATATAACTTGGCTACTCCATAAGGAGATCTTGGATAAAAAGGTGTTGTTTCTTTCTGAGGAACTTCTTGGACAAGACCATACAATTCGGAGGTAGACGCTTGATAAAACCGACATTTATCCATGATACCAGAGCTACGAATAGCCTCTAACAAACGTAAAACGCCGGTACCATCAACATCGGCTGTATATTCAGGCATTTCAAACGATACTTGGACATGACTCATTGCGGCTAAATTATATATTTCTAAACGTTCAAATTCATTATATTTTTCTTTGATTTCATACATAATATGTAGTAAATTAGAACTATCCGTCATATCACCGTATTTAATAATTAAATTTTTATTATGATATAAGTGTTCAATACGTTGGGTGTTAATATTAGATGCTCTGCGTACAATTCCCCATACAATATAATCCTTTTCCAATAACAATTCCGCAAGATAAGAACCATCTTGACCATTAATGCCTGTAATTAATGCTATTTTCATATTATAAAATATTTGTATATAATTTATTATACAAATATTTACACTCTACCAAAATCATCTTCATATCTAACGATATCATCTTCTCCAAGATAATCGCCAATTTGTGTTTCAACAAATTCAACCATTTCGTCACCTATATTTTCCATACGATGTAATGCCTTTACTGGAATAAAAACATGTTCATTTGGACCCATTTCAATAAAATCATTATTTACCTGAACACGTGCATTTCCTTTACAAATCACCCAATGTTCACTACGATGGTTATGACTTTGTAAAGAAAGACGTTTACCTGGATATACACCAATTCTTTTTACTTTATATCCACTATGGTCATTTCCCTCCACATTAATATACCATCCCCAAGGTCTGTACGCTTTTGCGTGAACAATTTTCAATCCGTCATTCGTATCGGGTAATTTAGTTATAATTTTTTTAACATCTTGGCTACATTCTTTGTTTGCGACAAGTAATACATCACGGTGATTTACAATTATTAAATTATTAACACCCAATGTTGTAACCAATGCATTATCACTTTCAATATAACAATTGTTAGTATCTTGTGTTATAATTTCACCTTTCAATACGTTATTATCTTCATCTTTTAAACAGTTTTCAAATAATACCTTAAATGAACCGATATCCGACCACATATGATTATAAGGTAGAGTAAATGTATTAATATCCACAGCTCGATTGCGAATAAGGGGTTCCATAATAGCATAATCAATGGATATTGAGTTACATATTTCGAATGATTCTAAATTTAAATGTAAAATATTATTACTTACGACACTTTTCTCTAAAGTTTGTTCGCAAACATTCAAAATATCTGGTGCATATTTTACGAAACATTGTATCATTGTTTTATTTTGAAACATAAACAGTCCAGCGTTCCATAAATAGGTTCCTGTTTCGATGTATGACTTCGCCGTTTTATGGTCAGGTTTCTCTTTAAAACATAAGGTTTCATTTTGCGAATTTGTCTGGATATATCCGTAACCAGTTTCAGGATAAGAAGGTGTAATTCCAAATGTAACTATAGAATTGTTAACATATTTATCTACTCCTTTTTTAATCACACTGCATAATTCATAATCATTAAAAATATGATCACAAGGAACAATCAATGAAACGTCATCTTTCTTACCATACAATGAAGCAATACATACAGCCGGTGCAGAATCTCGACCTATCGGTTCAGTAATAATAACAACATTGTCTTCTAAATTCAATTCCACTAATTGTTCATTCACAATAAATTCGTGTTCTTTATTGCATATAATAATATATTTATTAATATCAATTTTTAATTTTTTTAAGTATTGGAATCGTAATATAGTATTTTGAAACATTGTTTTAGAGTCAACTAACGGTAGGAATTGCTTTGGTAGTTTTTCTCTAGATAAAGGCCATAATCTAGACCCTTTTCCACCACATAAAATAACAACATTCATTGTCTATATAATTATTCCACATATTTTTTCATACCCATTTCAAAACTTATTTTAGGATTGTATCCTAACATATTTTGTGCTTTCGAAATATCCGCATTACTATGTGGTAATGAATTACAACATCATTGGTTTAGAAAAAACAATATAATGGTTTGAAATTATTTATGATAAATGTAGAAAATAATTATACAAATAGAAGTTAAAATATTTTAGTATAATCATTTGTAAAATATTAAATCATTGCAATATATTTGTTCAATTATATTGATGCTTTCTTTATCCAATTTATCACAATGTTCTGTTTTATTGAAATGACTTGTTGTATTATTACATATACCTAATTTTTCGTACATTTTATTAATTTCTTCTTTATTTTCGATTTTAAATAACTCATCCACGATTAATTTATCATTAAAATAAAAACTTTCATATTGTTTTTCAAAATGGGCATTTAATTGAAATGGATTATTACAATTAACAACGACATTTTGAACATAATCATTAATCGTTATAGTTGAAATACCCATTCTTTTTGAAAGTTTAGGTTGATTTTTCAAATAATTAAAGGCTGATTCAAATTTAGATATGGGATGTCGTATAATTCCAAATTTATAAACTTCATCAAAATTAGTTTTATTAAATGCTTCAATCCATTTTTCCTTGTCGTCTTTGAAAATAATACATCTATCAGATAATATATTTCTTGCTAATGTTGTTTGCATTACCTTATTTGTTGGAAAATATACAAATTCTCCATTTTTATCAAAAATAACTGGATTTTCTCTCTTGAATATAAATTCCTTTAAATTCATTATATAATATAGTTTTTTTTTTAATTCACATATTTTTTCATTCCCATTTCAAAACTTATTTTAGGATCATACCCTAACATATTTTGCGCTTTCGAAATATCCGCATTGCTATGTGGAATATCACCAGGTCGTTCCGGTCCAAAAATAGGATCAATATCCACATCCAATTCTTTTTTCAAAACTTCGATTAATTCCAAAAGGCTGGTTTGTCCACCCGCACCAATGTTCATAGCTTCACCAAAACATTCTTTATTATCAGTGGTTAAAGCCAAAATATTCGCTTGGACAGCATTATCAACATAAGTAAAATCACGAGAAAAAGTTCCGTCGCCGTTAAGCGTTGGTTGTACTCCTGCCTTCATTAAATCAATAAATTTGGGAATAACAGCCGCATACGCACCATTTGGATCTTGTCTTGGACCAAATATATTAAAATAACGTAATCCAATACATTCCATCCCATAACATTTTGTAAACACACCTGCATATATCTCATCAATCGCTTTAGTAGCTGCATAAGGGGATAACACATTTCCGGTATATTCTTCTACTTTTGGAAGTGTAGGATTGTCCCCATAAACACTAGACGAAGATGCGTAAGCAATGCGTTTAATTCCTTCTTCTTTTGCTGCTATTAATATATTTAAGAATCCATTCACATTTGCGATATGACTTGATAAAGGATCTTCAACAGATCTTGGAACAGAGCCTAATGCTGCTTGATTTGTAATCACATCCATATCCTTTACTGCTATACGGCATGTTTCTAAATCTGCTATACTACCATACATAAATTCCACATTATCGTATTTATCCAATAAAAATTGAATATTTTCCATTTTTCCTGTAACAAGATTGTCTAAAATACGTACTTGTTTTACACCTTGTTTTAAAAGAGTTTCTGTTATATTGGATCCAATAAATCCGGCACCACCAGTCACTAAAATACGTTGATTTTGGATATTCATTATATAATATTTGAATATATATAAATCAAAATCAAATAATGTATTTTTAACAAAACCACCTCAAAGTTTTACATAAATTTTTGAAATTATATTTTGCGATATAACATTCTATATTAGACATTCCATATCCAATGATTATATCATCATCTTTAAAAATAAAACTTCTACAAAAATCATTTTTACTCTCTGTAAATGAGAACAATTCTGAGTATCTTTTAAATTTCATATCTTGATCAAAAACAGCAAAAAAATGTTTATTATTGTAGATATGTAATCCATTGAATAAATGTGACTGCTTTATATTTAGTATAAACCAAACATCATTATTGTGATTAATACCGGTAGATGCATTGGTAACGTGTTTAAAAATCTCAGGGACTTCATAATTAAGTTTGTCTATTTTAATTACATTTGTATCATAATCTATATGACCAACTAGCAATGGAAACCAATTATAAATCATTAGTTTTTTATCCTTTAAACAATACATTGCACTTGGGTTATTTATAGATTTATTTGTTTTGTATGAATTTTCGTTAACAATATTGACATCTGCGATATTATTATTATTATTAATATCAAGTTTATTACTAGAAAACCGATATTGATTTAGTTTATCATTAAAATGGTTACATTTATAATATATATCATTATCGAATAGACATATAGTTAGATTATGTGATGATTTTTCTGAAAAGTTAAAAAAGTACTCCTTTCTTTTAATATTAAAATCAAAATCATATTTTGATATACTAAATGTTGATTTATCGTCTACGTTCGAAAAACTTTTGTATCCTTCGGGTGAAAAAAAATCATCAGTATATTCGATATATACGTGTATCAAGTTGTTATTTTCTATTATAATTGGTACAGAACTATGGTACGTTATTTGTTGTTTATTAACAATATATGGATATTTATTTGATATATTAATTTTATTTTCGGGTTTCAAAACCGGGTAATTATAAATATCTAGATTGTTCCATAAAAAATCATAATGTTTATTTCGTTGCCCCTTTAATTGTTCCTTTCTATATTCATCGTAATGTTGTAATATTCTTCTATCTTGTTTCATAATAATGTTTCCAGTATTATATAGTGAAAATTGTTTAAAATCAATTTCATTAAAAAATCCTCCCAATAGCGATGGTCCGGACACGGCCAATGGATTAAAACTATAATTGTTTATTTTACACACATGTAAAATTGATTGAATTCCTTTCCATAGAATTTCGTTTTTTGGAAATGTAACTAATAATGCTTGATATATACTTTTAACTGAGTGATATTTTATATCCCTTACCCAGTACTCTTTGTCGGTTAGTTCAATTAATTTGAAATTATCGATACATTTAAATTTAATATCTAAATATATTCCTCCATTTATGTATAATATACAATATCGCCACAAATCCGCTTTATATGCTCCCGGTTTTAGTTTATCAAAAGCCCATACAATTTCTTCGCTAAAATGTTCTTTGATGAAATCAATGCACATTTTATCATCGTATAAATGATAAGTAAATTCAGGATTATGTTTTTTTAAAGTTTCTATATTTTCTCTCATTTTAATAGGCACATCTTTAGTATGCCACGTCTGAAAAATATTTAAAGGAATTAATGGAAAAATAATAGAATTAATTGTTTCATTCGGTATTTTGTAAGAAGTGTTATATAATTTAAACATTATGTATAGTTTTATAATATACTATAAACAATATTTAAATTAAATATTGTTTAACGAATTAAGGGAACCCGGGTTTTCTTAATCGAAACCTGCTTTAAAATCCTTATTATTCTTTTGTTTTACGTTTACGTGATCATTTCTCATCATATTGCGTTCTTTCACAGTGGCTTCCAATAGTAAATAAGGGGTATTCTCACGCTTCATATGTTGTAACAAAGCGTTTGTATCTTTGGGGAAACAATATCCACCATAACTAATTTTACCATCAATCCCAGGGACATCTGTATGCATTGGATTTATCCATTTATTCTTTAACATTAGATCCTTTACTGTGTTATAATCGCAACCCATTTTATCACAAAGAGCATATAATTCATTGAAAAATTGAATTTTTACAGCATAAAAACAATTTACAAAACTTTTCATTGATTCCGATTCTGTACTTGTACATACAGATATTTCAGCATCAGGATAGTGTTTTGAATAAAAACGTTTTAAACAATCAACGTCTCCGTCGTCGGCATTTTTTCCTTTTCCTAATACAATATGTGTTTGGTTATGAAAGTCTTCAAATGCAGTGGCCGCTGTTAAAAATTCAGGATTATGGACAAATTTTAGCGCAAAAGTATTTGATAGTTTTTCAATAGTAGTAGGTTCAACGGTGCTTTTAATGACTACAATACCTGGATATTGAGCTTCTGTCAATTGCACGCACACCTCATCGATAGACGAATAGTCATAAGACATTTTTTCCTCATCAAAAATTGTAGGAAGTGCTAAAAAACAAATATCACTATCTAAACAATCTTCAAAACTATCCGTATTTTCTTTATATTTATCATAGCCCTTTACTTTGGCCCCTTTCATAGTAAAACTTTTATACATTGAACCTCCTACGAACCCTAGTCCCATTATAGAGATCTTCATTCTTATAATATACATATTATTAAGAAATTGCAAAATGCAAATATTATATATCTACTATGAAATCATTCGTATTATACAAACGCGATGGATTTTAATTGTTATTCAATTTGTTTGCCGGATAGTGTTAATACAATCACTATTCAACTGTAACAACTTTTGCTAGATTTCGTGGCATATCTGGATTTAATCCCCTTGAAAGTGATAGTTTATATGCTAATATTTGTAATGGTATAACACATAAAAGATGTCTAAATGTTAGATTGTATGGAATAATAATAGCATTTTTTTTATCACACTCTTTATTGTCCGTAATCATTATAATTTCTGCTTGTCTAGATTTTATTTCTTCATATGCATTTAATGATTTCGAATAATACTCATCTTCAGGTGCAACCAAAATAACAGGAAAGCCTTCGTCTAAAAGTGCGAATGGCCCGTGTTTTAAGCTACTTGTGCTATATCCTTCTGCGTGAATATACGATATTTCCTTTATCTTTAATGCTCCTTCACGAGCAATACTTTCGCCTCTATTTTTTCCTAATAAAAAGCAGCTATCTCTATTATCGAAAAGAGGAACAATTTCATCTAGTTTGTCTTCACATATAGCAATCGTTTTTTCAATGTCTAAATATAATTGTCTTAAATCGTTAATGATGCGTTTTCGTTTTAATTCGTGTTTTCCCTTAATCTGAGCAAACCATGTAGCAATCATTGTTAATAAAATCACTTGAGATGTATACGCTTTTGTGCTAGCAACGGCTACTTCGCGACCAGCATTAAGATAACAACCACAATGGACTTCTCGCGCGATTAATGAATCAACTACGTTCACGACACCAATCATAAATAGATTTGTCTCATTTGCTATTTTAATACAACGATGAAGGTCTTTGGTTTCTCCTGATTGTGAAAGTAAAATTATACATGTTTTTCCTTTTTTTGGGATGTCGGTTTTTGTAAATTCAGCACCATCAAACAATTGAACACAATTAAATTCACTAATTTCTTTAAACAGATTTAAACCGAACATACCTGAATGATAGGATGTTCCGCATCCTAAAATAATTAAATTTTCTATTTCCTTAAGGTCTTCCACCTTCTCATGTAATCCACCTAATTTAACAGCATTACTAAGTAGTCGTCCTCCTAAACTAATCGCGCGTAGAGAAGAATCTATTTGTTCATTTATTTCCTTGATCGTCCAATGAGGATAAGGATCAGGGGTTAATTGATGATTTGTAATCAATGTGTTTTTAGTAATATATGTATCTTTTGTATTTACAGTAACTTTATCGTCTTTATATTGAATTGTACAAATGTCTTGATTATTTAAAACGATGTATTTTTGAAAAAGATTACAAAACCCACTTTGTTCACTTGTGATCATAGCCATTTTATCATCTACACCAATTAACAATGGACTGCCGTGTCTTGTGCAAAAAATTTTATCGGGTTCGTCAATACAAATTACAGCTATTCCCCACGTTCCTGTTAATTTTTGCGAGGTTTCTTCAATTGCTAATTCAATATCATTTAATTCTGCGTAGAAATGAGCAATTAAATTCACAATGACTTCTGTGTCGGTTTGTGATATATTTGTAATTCCTTTGGATGATAAAAAAATCTTAATGTCTTGATAATTCTCAATGATGCCGTTGTGAACAAGTGAAAATTTATTATCGTGTGATAAATGAGGATGCGAATTAATATCTGTTTTGGCACCGTGCGTAGCCCAACGTGTATGTCCAATACCAATATTAGAAACGTGCGAATGATTACTTATAAAATCCAATGCGGATGTATTATTGATAGATGCATATTTATGTGTAATCATCGTATCATTCTCTATTACAGATATACCGGCCGAGTCATAACCACGATTTTGTAGTTGTAATAACGCATCAAAAATTCGTTGAAATGCATTTTCATTTCCTATAAATCCAGATATTCCGCACATTATCTATATCTATATAATAATAATATTTATTATTATTTACCAAAATTACCAATTTTATCATCAAATTGTGTAGCTGTTAATGTATAATCAAAATAAAACTTGTCGTTTTGTTCACAATTATCAAATAAAGGTTTAAAATAATTATAATCACCATATTGTTTGTCCAGCCATTTTGAATTATTTTTTAATGAAGAACAAAAACATACATTGGATGTGTCTATTTCACCTAAAACCAATGGGGACAATAAATCTGTTTTTTTTATTAAACGGTCAGGACGTAAAAAGTTCCATGTAATAATCTTGTAGTCGTAGGAACACCAATTCAGCATTTCTAATGCGCGGTCAGATAAAAACTTATTATCATCGTCTAAAAATATAATATATCCGTTATTTACTTTATTTAATAAATGATTACAATAGAGGTTAAATTTATATTTTTCATCTGAGTTTTCTTTTACTGGAAAATAATTGATTTTATTGTTATTATTATACATATTTAAATAATCCAATGATTTAATATCATCATAACAAATATATATTTTAAAATTTTTATAAGTTTGATTTAATACACTTTCAATGCATTCTTTAAAATATTCGGGTCTATTACTGGTTCTTATTAAAACAGTAAAAAATTTATTGTTTAATTTTGGGAAGTTGTTATTTTGTTCCAACGCTTCCATTTTATTTTTAGTATATCTTTGTAACATCTCAACTTTTGAACAGCTGCGTCCTTCTTTTTTCCCCCAACGAATATAATGTGCTAAAGATTTTTCCTTTGTATCATATTCAATTGTATCTAAATCGGTATATGTATTAATATAAAAATCATGATCAAAATAAAATAAAGATATATTGTCGTTATTCATATTACATAATGAATATATATTTATTATTTTAGTAAATATATTAATAATTCATTATATTATTAATATAATGACTGATACATCTTTATCTATCATAATATTGGCTGGCGGTTTAGGAAAACGAATGCAGTCGAAAATACCCAAAGTTCTACATAAATTGTGCGGACTTCCCATGCTGGTTCACGTATTACAAACAGCCCGAGAACTTGGTCCGACAAATATATATATAGTTGTAGGTAAATACAAGGATATTATAGAAGAAACATTGCGTCAATATAAGCAACTTGATAATATTATTTTTGTGGATCAACCCGAGGCATTGGGTACAGGGCATGCAGTTCAATGTGTGCGACCATTTTTATTAAATCATAATAAAAATGATAAAATCATTATTTTATCAGGTGATGTTCCTTTATTAAAATCAGGTACAATTAAATCATTGAATAACGAGATGGAAGTAACTTTATTAACAACTATATACAACGACCCAACTGGATATGGCCGTATTATTCAAGACAATAATCAAACCTTTTTAAAAATAGTAGAACAAAAAGATTGTGATGAAGAAGAAAAGGCTATAAAACGGGTAAATGCTGGTATTTACTTATTTAATGTAGCATTATTAACAAAATATTTACCAATGTTGACGAATACCAATTCACAAAATGAGTATTATCTTACAGACATATTTGAATTAATTAAAACACAAGAAAATATACCGATTGGTATTGTCGATTTACCTGGTCATAAAAATATAGAATTAGTGGGTGTAAATACAAAAGAACAACTCGAAGAACTGGAAAATAAATTAAAATAAACGAGCATTATGGTTTATAATTTAAAATAGGTGGCCATAAAAGAACCCTTTCGATCGAACCCACATTTCTCATAAAATTGTACATTATCATCGGAACAATCTAGAATGCATTTATAACATCCTTCGGTCTTAGCATAATTAGAGAGATAGTCGATCATTTTCTTACCTAATCCATAACCTCTATAATCCTTATCTACGACAATATCTTCAATATGACCAACTTTACCATTATCGTGAATTAATTTATCTTCGATTAATATGGTTCCAGATGCTACTAATTTATTCATATCATAATCTTCAACAACAAAAACTGCGTGATTTTTTCCTAAACTTCGTAAAAAATCAAACGTCCTTGTTTTATCTAATCCATTTATCTCAGTTAATTGTCCAAGAAGTTTGATATAATCATTCGTAATATCACTGTCGTCAACACGTCTAATCGAAAAATCACATTCATTTATCGTAAACACTAAATTGTTCATATATTTTTGAATAAAACGGGATATCTTATTATGAGCAAATTTGTTCATTAATTCGTCTGTTCCTTCTACGTATAATCGTACACAATTTTCAGTCCCAGATGGTCTAACAAATGCCCTGCATTTGTTTTCAATACATTGTTTGTCTATATAGTTTTGTAAAAAGTCTGGTTTTATTAATTGTAGTTCATTTTCGGTGGTTTTCAACAGTTCTTTATCTTGGACATCGTGTTTTGTTAATATGGATGGATTATTAAAATAAAGCTTAAACCATTGTTGTGGACTTAAATTTAGCTCTTGTAAAATGAATAGAACCGCATAAAAATCCATAATGCCATCACCAATATTTGGATGAAAAAAGGAGGAAATAGCTTCTAAATGTTTGGGTTTTTTATTAAAGATTACATTTCCGTGTCCATTTTGTTCAAAGTAAACGCCTATATCATATTTACACGCCTTGTTATGTAAATGTTTAACGCCAGTTGCCGTGCAAAAATAGGTAACTTGTGTTTTGGATGGGAATTTTAATGATTTAACATATTCAACACAAGCATCGTTAGTATACCCTGTATAAACGTATGAAATTTGCAATTCGTCGGTTTCTTGGACAACTTTTGATAGATAGGTCATAATTAACGCGGCAATATAATCGCCATTTAATATATTTAATTGTTTATGTTCACTAAAATAAAATACTATTCTGTCTGCGTCCCCGTCAAGAGATGCGCGTAAATAAGGCAGATCTTTTAAAAAAACAGGCGTTGTAGGTAACTTTTCATGTGTACAAACATAATCTGAACTACATTCAGTGTTTAATTTTTCGTGGTCTGTCCAAGATGTATTTGCTAGAAATATATTTCGACTGTTAATTTGTTTCATAACTTTAGATCCAATACCGTTTGCACAATCTAAAATACAGGGGAAAGTTATAAGTTTACTTAAAGATTTTAGATGAGAAATATAAATATTACCAATGGATGAAAAACGCGCGTGTAATTGAGGTGTTGTAACATATTCTGTATTTTGAATGGGAAAATTGATATTGGTTTTGCGTATCCCTTGTATAATTTTATCGCATATTTCAGGACTACTTTTACGCGAATCATAACCAATTATTATTTTCATCGAATCCTGTAAAATGTCGTTTTCGATTTTTGGATTTTCATCTTGGTCATTATTAATGAAATTTTCCAAGAACTCTTCTACATCATTTGTAACCATATTACCTTTACTGTCCATTATTTTTACACCATTGTCATTAAAATGATTATGCGAGGCAGTTATCATAATACCAAATGATGTTTTTTTATAACAAGAAAGTAAAGCAATTGATATGCCTATTTTTTCGGAAATAGACATTATTTTTGTATGATGGTCTCGAAATCCCGAAGTCCCGTATTTCATTGTATATATTATACATTATATAATATATAAAAATAGAAAAGGAAAATGTATTTTTAATCAGGTTCAGGAAAAAATATAGGTGCATAAAATTGAAATGCCTTTTTTTCTTATATTTAGTGTTAATCAAACAATCAAATAACAACAATGAGTATAAAAGAGCCACTATTTCAAGCACTTCCGAAAGATATCGAAAGATATATTTTGGAAATAACAGGTGGACTGGAACACCAAGAAAAAATAAAGGTTTTAAAAGATGATCTTTATTTTCACTATGTCTGTAATCATTTACACAATTTACCTCCATATGAATGGTTTCAACATATTACATTTGAAGAAGCGATTGAATATATGAATTTATTTACTCGATGCAAGTGCTGTCCAGATCACAAAAAACGCCGCCCAAATACACAAATGTTCATGGAGGGATTTGTTCCCGAATATCCGGATAAACAATTTAACTATAATAAAAATAGCAAATGCAAATGCAAATGTAGACATTTATCCAGAGAGATGTGCATAGAAAGAAACGAAATAGAGGAAGAATTCAATAACTGGGTACAAAATTAATATCATACGTTTAATAGTTTATTTATATCATTATTTACACATTCTAATTGTTTAATATATTGTGCATTTTTTTTATATGGTAATATTTTTACTTTACATTTAAGTTTTTCCGCTACTTTGAATACAATTCTTTCAAAACTATGTTCGTACATATTATCAGCATGTCCGTCATGACCAGCACCCCATGAAATATTATTAGGAAACATTTTGTTAGTATTCTCATTTTTAAAAAACGCAAATATATCGTTTATCGTATTGCCGGTTGAAAAACCTCTTGAATTATAGAAAGATTTAAACCAAACTATATCTAGTGTATATATAGTATTTAATAAATTATACATTTTTATATTTCCATATAATTCTTCGGCCATTGTATTGTTACATATAAAACAATTCCCTTCTGGAAATAGAAACGTTTTCGGATTATAATTATGATATCTATCAATATCATTTAAATACAACGAATTACCAAAATTCCATTTGCATGTCACGTTTTTAATATCTACAAATTTATCTTTATAAATGATTGTAGCATAATCCCCCATATAAATAAGTGGAGGTACAAATAAACTATATTTATTAGATTTAATATCATCAACAATAGTGGACAAGTTATCTATTATAGGATCCCAATAAAGTTTCCGTATATAGGGGTCACTCTTTGAATGTAAAAATAATATTGAACTATATTTTATATCATTTGATCTTAAATAATTTATACAAACGAATTTTCCACCAATATCCATACCCTGGTTTAAACATTTCAAATAGATACATTTATTTGATTTATTTGTTATATTCCCAATACTATATGTAATTATAACCAGACTACAAAATTTCGAAATCCTATTTATATAATTTCCATAAAAATCATCAAATTTTTCAATATCGTAACAATGTAAATGTGCTATGAGAAAATTATTAATGTTATCTATATTATATGATTTGGAAATAGAATAAGGTATAGTAGCAATTTCATTTGCTATGTTCAGTATATATTTATGAAATAAAAATTGATAATTGTTATATTTTTTATTTTTTATCCTCGATACGCACTCTATGATATATTTCCTATTTTGATAAATTCCAAAAGAATCATAATGTTTTTTACTTTGTAGCTCATTTTTACAAACATCTTTTATATCGGGATTAAGTCGAACATATATTTTCCAATCAAAATCAACGGGAACACGCTGAAAATTACTTTTATATGGCAAATTTTGATGATACCCGAATAAATCATAATGTAGTTTTATTGTATATTTGTTCTTTTTATATTCATCCGAAATAGTATCATTCAGTTGTGTATATTGTTCACAATTAAAATCATCCGGAATATGGTTCAATTTATAGATTCTTCCCTCCCTTTTTCCTGTAATATAATAATGATACATTGATAATTCCTTTGTATTAAAAACTGTCTTTACGTCTGAGTTTAGTTCAGTATACCATACCCAATCGAAATCACTCGGTATAGCATTCTTAGGAAAATTACATAAATAATTTTTGATTTTACCTATTCTTAGATAATGTGAAATTGCGACCTTTTCGTTTAAAAAAACTTCATCTATTTTATTCAATTTATTATATAATATCCAGTTAAAATTGGCGGGAATTGACTTAGCATTGATGTCGGGTTTATATGATAAATTTTTTTTTTTCCCATAAATACAATAATGACGTATAGCCTCTATTTTTGACGTTATTTTTAATGATGGATTATTTATACAATAATATTCAGGATCAAACTCTTCTGGAATATTAACATCTGTTAATTTGTAAAAACGTTTTTCACTAAAACCGTGAATTTCATAATGCATAAATGCACTCGTTTTATTTTTACAACTAGCATATACATCATGATTTATAGCTAAATATATTTCCCAGTCAAAATCAGAAGGGATGTTTTTTGTTTTATATATGCGATTCTGTTTTATACCATCGTTTATATAATGAATTATGGCCCCTTCCTTTGTTGGATATGACTGTTTAACATCGTCATTTAATTCTAAATATTTTTCCCAATCAAAATCTACAGGAATATCATTTTTTATTTTATTCATACATAGAATAATTGAATAAAATAAAATAAAAATAATTACATGTCATAGCCGTTGTAATTATAGGGATCTAATCCCTTTACTGGCTTTAATATAGTTTGTATATTTGTATCTTTGGAATTACAAGATACGTATTTAGTTATTGAAGAATATATGTTTATTTTATCTTGTTGTATCATTTTAGATAAATAACAATCAATTTGTCCGTCGATTTTATTTATTTTAATATCATCTAATATTTTTTTAGCGCCTTTTTTATTAATAATATAACAATTCATACCCCAAAATGATTTTAACTTATTAAAGTAATTATTTTCCTTTCTACCTACTGCACGTATTGTATAAAACAAAACGATGTCCCAATCTGATGGTGCATGGTTTAACGATTCATTAATTTTACTATATGTGAATGGAAACACGGTGGTATCATCTTCAAAAATAAGATAAGCATCATTTATTTTATCATCCAATAATTTTTTTGCTAAATTAGAATGACTAAGAAAACACCCTAATCCACCTCGCGTTAAACTATGATGATGTGTTCTATACCCTTTTTTTTCTATTTTCACCAATTCGTCTAACGATTCTTGCGTCATCCAATTGTCGGGTCGTTCATTTTTTCCTACAATTCCGGGAAATCGCAATACATCGTTTTTGGAAGCATCTGAATTCATATAATTTTTCATAAAATGTGTGTAACGATCTTGGTCTTTATCCATATTAATCACATATGTTTGTATTTTTAGATTATTATTTTCCATAGGTTCTCGTAGTAATTCGGATAAACTACTGCCTAATGAGAATAATATTATACTTATTAATAAAATTATAATATATTTATTCCAAGTAGTCATTATTATATTATATTTAGGTAATTATTTACAAAAAAATAGTATGTAGTTTAATTTGTAGCAATTAATGTGTCGTTTTTAACAAATACCCGTAATCCCAAATATTTTTTATAAACAACATAAATATATCGAGGATATATTATTTAGAGAGAATGTCCAAGAAACAAATCGAACCCCTACTTGAACCAACTGATGATAGATATGTTATGTTTCCTTTGCAATATGGAGACATTTGGGATTTATATAAAAAACAAGTGGATTGTTTTTGGCGGGCCGAAGAAGTAGATTTGTCCAAGGATTTGACTGATTGGGCAAAGCTTACACCTGACGAAAAGAATTTTATAACTATGGTTTTAGCTTTTTTTGCGGCTTCAGACGGAATTGTTTTAGAGAATTTAGCATTACGTTTCATGGGAGACGTTCAGGTAGCCGAAGCTCGTTCATTCTATGGTTTTCAGATAGCAATGGAAAATATCCATTCAGAGATGTACAGTTTATTAATAGATACATACGTCACCGATAGTGCTGAAAAGGACCGACTATTTCACGCTACATCTAATATTCCGTGCATTACTAAGAAAGCAGACTGGGCAAAAAAATGGATTGGTGACCAACGGTCTTCATTTTCCGAACGTTTAGTAGCATTCGCCGCAATTGAAGGTATTTTCTTCTCATCCTCATTTGCTTCTATTTATTGGTTAAAAAAGAGAGGCATTTTACCTGGACTAACTTTTTCAAATGAATTGATTTCACGTGATGAAGCTTTGCATACCGAATTTGCGATTTTGTTGTATAAAAAAATGAACTCAAAATTATCAAAAAAACGTATACACGATATTATCCGGGAAGCTGTAGAAATTGAAACAGAGTTTATCACTGTAGCCATCCCGTGTAAAATGATTGGTATGAATTGTAAATTAATGGCTCAATATATCCAATTTGTAGCAGATAGACTGTGTGTTCAACTAGGGTACGATAAAATATATAATTCGACTAATCCATTCGATTTTATGGAGTTAATAAGTGTCGAAACAAAGGTGAACTTTTTTGAACGTACTAATTCTGAATACGCTATGGCTAATAAAAAGGTAGATGAAGATTGTTTTAACTTCAATTGTGAATTCTAATAATAATATATATGAATGATTATTACTATTATATAATAATATGTCCATTTATACGAAATGTCGATAGAGTTATTTGTAATCGTAATGATAGACGGTTTATAGCAGTGAAAAGTATAAAAAGACGACTATTAAACGCCGCTATTTATATACATCAAGGCAGTCCGTGTGGACGATATTGCGTTTGTCGTTATTTTGATCGCGAAACAATGCTCGAAATTTATAATGATAAAAATGGATTAGAACCCTTATAATGGAAGACGTTCACCTAGGATATCTCTCGAAAATGATAAAAATCTGCATAAAATTGAAAGGCCTTTTTTGCTTATACTCAGTGTTAATCAAACAATCAAATAAGTAACATTATGTCTCTTTCAGCAATCTATATTCCCAGCGTTTACGCTAATATTACCGAGGCTATGATCTCGAAGACCTTCCATCGTATGGAGATGGGCAAGGTAAAGCACGTTGAGCTCATCGCGGGCAAAGGTAAATCAAACCGTGCACACGTATTCTTCGAGAAGATGTACGACACTGAGGCATCTACGTCTATGCAGACCGACATTGAGGCCAATAAAACGTGTAAATTGGCTTACGCCAAGAACGAACACGTCTTTTGGATTATGCTCAAGAGCCGTCGCGAGTACGATGGAAAGAGCAACTCCGGTGAATTTGTTGAAGTCGCCGAGGAGTTCACCGAGGAAGAGTTGGACTTTATGGATGCTCATACAACAGACGTCGATATGTCGCTCGTTGATGCTAAGTATGTAGATACTCTCGAGACCGAGCTATACAATCTTCGCAACGCGATGGCGCAGCTCCAGATGAACAATCAGGTTCTCTTCAATGAGTATAATATGTTGCTTTCATCCAACCGCAAGAATTGCGACATCATGGACAAATGGGCGAACCTTGCTCAGGCTAACCAAATGGCGCGACTTAGACGTAGCATTATAGGCGATATCAAGCCCATTGTAGCCTTTGATGAAGGTGAAGTTACTCAAGAGGCTCAATATGTCCCCAATACATCGAAGATGACTGTCGATGAACTCAGTACAGATGACCTAGTTGAAGTAGGTTTCTAAAAAAATAAACATTCCGTAGTTGAAGTAGGTTTCTAAAAAAAATAAACATTCCATAGTTGAAGTAGGTTTCTAAAAAAAAAAATCATTTAGTAGTTTTATCATTTTAAGTTAATAAAGTAAATAACCCTTTTTTTTATATTATGTAATTATATAATGAGTGATACTAATACATCGTCGGCAATAAATTCCCCTGGGAATGATTTACCACCACCACCACCTATAGATACAACAGAAGCCACGCCTCAAACACCACCAATTGAAAGTGAAGAAAAAGAATGCTGTGCCGAAAAAGAATGCTGTGCCGAAAAAGAATGCTGTGTCGAAAAAGAATGCTGTGCCGAAAAAGAATGCTGTGCCGAAAAAGAACCCCAACAAGGAAAAAAGACTAATAGAAATGTTTCTCTATCAACATTAGAAATTCCTGAAATTAATACCCCAGAGTTAACGGTAAATGTAGAAAATGATAATAAACACGTATTTTTTGGTAGTGACGAGGAATTACTTAACGAAGTTAAAACTTTATCAAATTATGTATCATTGTTACTTAGTGTAACCGGTACAGATAATAAATATGAAATACAGATAGATACTAAAATAAAAAGTATGTTAGAGTTACTATTGATAGAAAGTAGTTATTTTGATAATATTGAAAAGATATTTAATGATATTATAAAAGATAACAAAATTGACGCAAACGATGTACCTCTCATTATGAATTTAGTAGTAGAATTGTATGTTTTGATAAAGAATAACAAGAACAAATTCACAATAGTTAATTGTGGTGAAGCATTAAAATTAATTTTTACCATAATTGTTAAGGAAAAACTGATTAATATATCCAAACAAGAAACCGAATTACTACATGGACTTTATAACATTTTGGAAATGAGTGTTCATCTCGCACAAACAGATATTTCATCCAATGAGAAAGGACTATTCAGTTTGTTATGCAAATGTTTAAAATAATCGAAATAACGATCTAAAGTAAATAATTAAATAATTAAATATCAATATAAAAATAAATTATATATATTGATATATACGATGTCTAATCCCGTGATAACAAATATTAAAACCGGAACAGATTTAGCTAATTTATTAGAACACAATCCTGGAATTGTGATTGTTAAATTAGGTGCTACATGGTGCCAGCCGTGTAAGAATATAGAACCGGTTGTATCAAGTTGGTTAGCAAAATTGGATCATAATTTAATACAACGTGTTGTACTAGATATAGACGAATGCATTGATTTATATGGGTTTTTAAAGAAAAAACGTGTAGTCCGGGGTGTCCCGACAATATTAGCATATTATAAAGAAAATACGCATTATATTCCAGACGATATGTGCTTTGGAAGTGATGAAGGTGAAAATAACGCCTTTTTTGTGAGATGTGTAGAGGAAGTGAAAACATTATAATTCGACAAAGTTTATACAATTATTTAGAAAGGAATCCCATTTTCTTATGATTGACTTGGGTTTACATCTCGTATAATTTGTGATTAGTTCACAATTTATACTATTAAGATTATCGTTTTTTAAACATGCTTTCATTAAGTTATGAAGTTGTTGTATAGACATTAACCTCTGTATATAGTATTCTTTGTAACAGTATATGTAATTATATGTATAATATGCATAATTAAACCACTGGTAATAACACGTATTGTAGTATCCATTATTAATTGTATTGAAAGACTTTTGTATTGCTTCTGGTAATTTTGTTTCAAAATTAAGTTGTAATTGATTAGGATGTTTAAAACAAATAAAATTGGTAAACATAAATCGTGTGGGTGATATTTTGAACTGAAATAATATCGTTAACAATATTGATAGATACTTTTTTAAAGTGGACAACAAAATATTATTATCTACAATTAAATATGTTATATTTGGATGAGCTTGTATCATTTTTCTCAAGAAAGTATGATTTGTATCAGTCAAACGTGTATCGTGAAAATCATCGATGATAATAGATAGAATATTATTTGTATCGGGTTGTTCGCGTAGAAAGGCCGGGACCATTTGAAATTCCGCATTGCTTCTTAACTGTAAATTTGAAGTGGGATAATTAAATTCAACTGTTTCTTCATTTATTTTACTTCCTAATGAAACATAAACATAGTGAAAGGTTGTCTTACTTAAAAGTGCAAGCAATTTATCTCTAAACGTATCTACTGTGGATGATGTATTCATAATTATAATTTATTAGTATAAATATTAACAAATTATTATTCAATTTTATCGGGCCTTTTTTGTTTTATTCTTTCGTTTTCTTTTACGTTTTTTTGATTTCCCTCCCATTTTATATTTTTCACCAGGTTCTTCATTTTTTTTCTCGGGTGCTTCCTCTTTTTTTTCAGGTTCTTCCTCTTTTTTTTCAGGTTCTTCCTCTTTTTTTTCAGGCGTTTCCTCCTTTTTTTCAGGTTCTTCTGGTGCAGACGGGTCAATACTATTTAAAACAACATCTTCATTTATAATTTCATCACTACTTTCTGATGGTGTAGGAAATAGAGGTTCAGAACTTTCTTCATTTGAAGGAATAAATAATTCACTGGATTGTACTGAGTCAAGTGTTTCTGAAATACCAGATGAAATTTCATTCGCATAATCTTGGTAGGTAACATATGTGAATGTACCAGCAGCAAATGTGGCTATAGCCATAAATCCATAGGGAACATCATATTTTCCTCTGTTCATCATAAAATCGAAAGTTTTATTGTTTGTTAAAAAACTGTTTATATTATTAAATAAATTTTGAGGTAGTATACTATCAATTCCTGCTCCTGAATTTGAACTCATATTCTATATTATACTATAATTATATAATTTTAATATCTGCTCCTAAATTTTGTAATTAAAATTATAATATAAAGCTATTATATTATCATATGACAAGACAAACAATGTATCTATTCTACTTTCTTCCTTTCCTTCTTATTAATTCAACTCAGTCGTGGTTTACTGGTGAAATAATAAGAGAACCAAATCCTACAGTGGATTGTATTAATTATTTAAACACAAATTTAAATGTTTACGAAACACCAACAATAGGTATAGATTGGAATTATAGCGATTTACATAGTAATATAAATAACATAAATTGTGTAGTTGTATACAGTGATACAAATAAGGTGGTTTTTATCGACGATAGTTTTACAAATGAAGTATCTTTACAAAATGTTCATCATATGAATACGATATCGTATATAAATGATGATATAATTCGTATTTTGAAAAAGAATAAAAAAACATTTTTTATTGAACCTTATTATCCATCACCCAACATAGTATTATATAGTATGTGGATTGTTTTGAGTAATTTTTTATATTATATGTGGTATATTATGTTATTTCGAACTATGGTGCGTGTTATATACATTATATATAGTGTAGCTCATATGTCTGATAATGATCCACGTATATATAAAAAAGATGAAGCGAGTAGTAAGGATGATAAGGATAATGATGATTTAAAAACATTCGACGATGTAGCTGGTTGTGATGAAGCAAAAGAAGAACTACGAGAAGTTGTTGAATTTTTAAGAAACCCTGCGGAGTATGAAGCGGCTGGCGCTAAAATCCCGGCAGGAGTATTGTTAGAGGGGCCTCCTGGAACAGGTAAAACTTTATTGGCCAAAGCCACCGCAAATGAAGCAAATGTAAATTTTGTCTATGCGAATGGATCCGAATTTATAGAGATGTATGTAGGTGTAGGAGCAAGTCGTGTTCGAAAATTATTCGATAAAGCGCGGGAAAACAAACCGTGTATTGTATTCATAGACGAGATAGACGCTATAGGAGGATCTCGGTCAAATCGGCATGGTGGAAACGATGAACGCGATCAAACATTAAATCAATTATTAACACTTATGGACGGATTTCAATCAAGAGATGGTATTATGGTATTGGCTGCTACCAATAGAGCTGATATATTAGATCGTGCTTTAACCAGAAATGGACGTTTTGATAGAAAAGTCACGGTAGGATTACCTGATAAAAAAGGTAGAGAACAGATTTTAGATGTTCATTTAGAAAATAAATCGTTGGACGATAAATGTAATTTAGAAAGTATTTATGAACTAACTTCTGGCTTTTCTGGTGCTGAATTAGCGAATTTAACAAATGAAGCAGCTATATTATCGGTTCGTTATAATCTATCACATATTACAGAAAAATGCCTTATTGACGCATTTGAGAAAAACACCATTGGATTACCCAAAAAAGGAGATAATAGACCTAAGGATAATATTACAATGGTGGCTTATCACGAAGCAGGACATACAATAACTGCATTATTTTTCAAACATATTTTTGATGTCCGGCGTGTAACAATAAATGCTAATAACACGGGTGCAGGAGGTTATACATTATTTACACCCAAAGAAGAGTTTGTTCAATTTCCTACAAAACGTTATATGCTAGCAAATATTATTATTTCATTGGGCGGTAGAGCAGCAGAAATGGCTTTATACAAAGAACAAAATAAACATAAATATAAATATGATGATAGTCTTGTATTTCAAGAGCAACTAGATTTAGATGTTACAACGGGCGCATCAAATGATTTAAAGCAAGCTAATCATCTAGCACGAGCTTTCATTACTAAATATGGTTTGGGACAAACGATTGGTATATATGAAAATGACGAACAATATGATAATAAATTATCAGATAATACAAAACATCGAATTGATGATGAAATTGAAAAAATAATCGATAACGCGTTAAAAATAGCGTTGCGAATAATTGATGTTAATCGAACATCTTTGGATAAATTATCTGAATTATTGATTGATTTCACAACGGTAAATCAGGAAAAATTGGAAGAAAAACTTGATATGGTATACGATATATCCGAAAGCGACATACTTTATCCTTAATATTATCCAACTTATGAAGAGAATTTTTCATTATATTGAAAATATATAATGAATAATATATAATGATTAAAGTTGGTATCAATGGATTTGGTAGAATTGGACGGTTGGTATTTAGATGTATCGAAGATAGACGATTAAGTGGCGAAAATATAATGGTTGTCGCTATAAATGAGCCCTTTTCTGAGCTAGATTATATGGCGTATCAATTGAAATATGATAGTGTTCACGGTAAAGCTGGATATGATATAGGATTTGATTTAGAAACCGAGACATTAATCGTTAATAATTGTAAAGTGCATCGATTATCCGAAAAAGATCCGAGTAATTTACCTTGGGATAAACATGATGTAGATTATGTAGTCGAATCGACAGGAATGTTTACAACACTTGATGGTGCTACAAAACACATATCAGGTGGAGCAAAACGAGTTGTTATTTCAGCCCCTTCGAATGATGCTCCTATGTTTGTTATGGGAGTAAATAATGAACAATACAAAGGAGAAACCATTATTTCAAACGCTTCTTGTACTACCAATTGTTTGGCTCCTCTTGTGAAAGTAATAAACGACGAATTTGGTATCGAAGAAGGTTTGATGACTACTATTCACGCAACTACTGCTACTCAACGTACAGTAGATGGTCCATCAGCTAAAGATTGGAGAGGTGGACGCAGTGCTGGTGTAAACATTATCCCATCATCAACGGGTGCAGCAAAGGCGGTTGGGAAAGTAATTCCTGAGTTAGACGGAAAATTAACTGGTATGGCGTTTCGCGTCCCCACGATAGATGTGTCTGTTGTGGATTTAACTGTAAAATTAAATAAATCAACAACATATGAAAATATAGTAAATGTCGTAAAGGCGGCGTCCGAAAATGAAATGAAGGGAATTCTTGGTTGGACAGATGAAGATTTGGTGAGTAAAGATTTTGAAGGTGACGCAAGAAGTAGTATTTTTGACGTAAAAGCGGGTATAGCTTTAAACGACAATTTTGTAAAGTTGGTGTCTTGGTATGATAATGAATGGGGGTATAGTAATCGTTTGGTCGATTTAATTGTTTATACTTCATCGCATTAATAAAAATATTTTATTAATTAAATATTGTTTCGTCAATTCCTCCTTATCTAATAATGATTTTTATATTATAATTTTAATATAAAAAACTATCTATTATTTATAGGTATAAATGTCTGAACATTATATTCAATCTCAATATTTAATAAATAAAATAACGAAGGATTTTTTTGATGATAAATCGGATACAATTAGAGTAAAGGATATTGTGTATTCAGAAGATGACGATGATGATAGAAGTATTCAAAGTGATGATTCTATTGAAAGTTTAGAAAAGATTATTACAAGCGATAAATACCTTTATCTTGATTCTGATAAAGAAATTAGTACATTATTTGATATATGTGATGCACAAACTGATATATTAGAACATTTTACAATTTACATTTGCCCTTATACAATAAACAACACCCTATTATACCCATTTTTAGAATATTATTTATTACCCGATAACGATGAACTCACTTTTCCTAGTTTTAAATTCCAATGTGCTAATAATATTATGACGTCTGATGGCGATTTATCTGCAAAAGACCTTTATTTTCAAAATGAATGTATGAAAGCCCTTTTTAAATATGCTACACCCAATATGAATAATACATACAATTTAGAGGATGCATACAAAGGGTTCGTTCAAAGTCGTACAGATAAAAACATTATATATGCTGTTTTTGATATTGAACATTTTACGATCAAAAAAGAATTGGTGAATACCACCATCTTTGAAATAGTTAATACACATAAACGACTTGATCATAAAATAAACATAAGTGTTAATTCTCTTTTTATTGAACAACCAACATTGACACGTATTACCGATGAACAATATCAACCACTACAAACACCACATGTGTTATATAAATGTTCTATTGAAAATGGTGAATATAAAAATGTATATAATGACGATGATACCGATTTCATTTCTTTAATCAAAACAACAACCGACACCACTATATTTGGAGAGAATACTAATTTATTTACAACCCATCCTATTAGTAGCGATAATAAATCAAAATTAAAAAGATTTGCGGTTTTTACTGAAAAACCCTTTTATGTTTTGGATAAATTGAGCGTTGATCCGAAAAATGATGATGCCGGATTTTCACTAGGAAAGTTAATACCAAATGCTCTTGATTATTTTTCAAAAGATACAAAAAAACAAGGAGAAGAAAGTGAAGAAGAAGAAAGAGAAGAAGAAGAAAGTGAAGAAGAAGAAAGTGAAGAAGAAGAAAGTGAAGAAGAAAGTGACGAAGAAGAAGAAAGTGAAGAAGAAAGTGAAGAAGAAAGTGAAGAAGAAAGTGACGAAGAAGAAGATGACGTAGAAGCCCTATCCAAAGATAATGGGTGTGTATATTACCGAAAAATGATTAATGATAAAAATATGACTATTTGGATGATAAAATCTTCTAGACATTTTATAGAAATATAATATAAATGTCTTCAATTAAAAAATTTTTAAGTCCATCTGCTAATTGGCAATCGATAAAAAACGTTGGTTCATCCGCGTCGCGTAATACAACGTTTGTTAAACAAGGTATGGGTAATGCGAAACGAAGGCTTCAAAACATGTTATCATTTAATATAGGTGGACCATTTAGTAATTTTATAAAATCATCTATAATCGCATATGTATTATATTGGTTTATAAAAAAAGCCATGCAACGTATGGAATATAACAACGTCGTAGCATTTATAGGCCACTGTGTTGATTATTGGATGTATATTGTCTTGATTTTAATTATTTTTTCAACCCTATTACAATTAATATAATTGCGGAATGTAATATTGATTTAATTCTTTTTCAATCTCATTATAGTCATCCTCGCATATTCTTTTATCAATAATATTATCGTAAAACGAATGAGTGCCGTTTTTTATGTGTAATTCAAATCCTTTGCTGGCTCTTTCTGAAATGCTTAGATGTGGTTTTATATCTAATTTAATAACGGTATTGTCTTTGATTGATGATATATGTGTTGTTTTGTTCGTTTTAATATTATATATCATATTATTCCCTTGTACAGTGTTGAATATAAACAGTTTAATAAATGCGAATTTATGTCGTGCTGATCTCAACCTACCGTTCGATTTTATTTTTTTATCATTTAAAGTGATATCCATAATTTGCCCAAAATTTTGGTTCAATAGCATTTTTTCGATCCTATCTTTGCTTACATTTTCTTCCACAAATGGAATGAAAACCTCATATGTTCTTTCCATAGTTATATAACTTGTTTTTTTTGTATAGCCTTCATAAATAGTATAAAAAACATTCAATTTTATACCATTTCATTTTTAATATTAAATAGCTTCAAGATCCTTAAATTTCCAATATTCACACCCTCCGTTAGGCATAGGGCGCTTAATAATGAAGGGGATTTTCTTTTCTGTAAATTCCTTTTCAGCGATTAAATACCCGTCAATTACATCGGGACCAATTTCGACCAATGGTTTCGCACCCATATTAATCTGTTTCGCCCTTTCACCCAAAATTCGTGCTCTCTCATATTTTGTAATAAAAGGCAATGTTTTATGTAACGGATCGACGATAACACCTTGTTCATTACGAACAATACGAGTTAATGCTTCAATTTCAAAGTGATTATGATGTAATAGTTCAGGATGATGTTCTTTTATCATATCTTTTTTATTAATATCATCTAACTTTTGAAGATAATCGTCATCATCATCGTCATCATCATCATCGTCATCACTATAATCACTATTATAATTTTCAACATTCGGGGCAAAATTATCATCATCAGAATTCTCATCATATTCTTTTTCTTCTACACCAGATGCATCGTCCTCGTCGTCGTCGGATTCATCTCCATCTCCCTCTCTTGGTGGGGGTGGGGGAACAAAATCATCATCATCACTATCATATACCTTAGGGATTTCCTGTTGATTTACGATAGGTTCCTCGCCGTCATCAGAGACAAGAGAAGATACAGAAATTTCGTCGTCGCTTATAGGATCCATGTTTTATTAAATTCTTATATATTTGCTAGATATTTCTAAATCCTTTCCACTACAATAAATCAATTTTATAAAAAAATACAAATATACATAATATATCGAATTAATGAGTTGAATCGTAGTTTTCCAGGTAGTATCACATGTGGAACATAAATATAAATATTTCATATTATCTTCATCGTAACGAATGTAAATAATTTCGGGTTTAACATCACTTTCAGTGTTTGTTTTACATTCTAGATTTGGACAATTAATATTCGTAACACGGGGTAAAGTAGGATCTAGTTTTGTGTATTGATTAATAATATGATTGTATTTTTGTTCTCCGGTTTTGATATTTTTTTTCACAATACAAGAATTTTCATCAACATTGGTATTATCAATGTGGCCACAGTTTCTACAGTAATGATTTAAAGTGTTGGTATCTTCTTCATTGATACCAATGTAATACATATTATCGCATTTAATGCAAAATTTCATTGTTAATAATTAATATAACTTGTATAGATATAAAATTCTATATCTTTAAATTCAATTTTATCCATAATATTATATTAGAACTCAAGACAATTAATAATATATGAAAACTCGGGTAGAAGAGACGCCCCACCCACGAGAAATCCATCAATATTCGAACATGTAATCAGATTTTCACAGTTGTTTTTTTTTACTGAACCACCGTATATAATGCGCAGATCAGTCGCTATATCAACACTAACACGTGATGATATTAAATTACGGATCAATATGTGCGTATCCTCTGCTTGTTCTGGTGTCGCGGTGACCCCAGTTCCAATCGCCCAAACTGGTTCATATGCGATGACTACATTTACCCAGTCGCAATTATCGAATGTATCAAATAATGGATCGAGCATGTTTCTCAAAACAACACTGGTATTTCCGTCTTGTCGGTCCTGTAAATTTTCACCAATACATACAATAACTTTCATACCATTATCTATAGCGCGCTTAGCTTTGGTTGCTACAAGTATAGATGTTTCCCCTTGTATACCAAACCCTTGACGTCGCTCACTATGACCAACAATTGTCCAGAGAATACCTGCATCCACTAGCATTTCGGCGCTGTGTTCGCCTGTATAGGCCCCGTTTCCATTGAGCCCGACATCCTGTGTAGCCACTGAAAACTCAGGTTTTAAAGTTGCCTTTGCACGGAGAATATGCAATGTAGGGATTGCGATTACTACCTCAGAAATACGCGAAAATGTATCGTTAGAGTTTAATCCAGAAATTAATGAATCAATATGTCTAAGAGTACCGTGACACTTCCAATTACCACCAATAAACGGCAGTTTTTTTGTAGATGATACACTATATGTATCATTAATACGCGTATCAAACATTCAACTTTTACTTAATAAGTTAAGAGAAAAAAAATGAAAATTGTATCGGACATAGTAAAATAAATAATGTCGTTAAATATACATAAATAAAATATTATACTATATAGATTGAAACCAAAGCAAACCATAAAATTGATTTATGAAAACAAAATAAATATAGGACTATCTTATAATTATACAATACAATGGAAATTAGTGGAAAGGCAGAAAATACGCAAATTGTAGCAAAATCATATAAAAAATTATTCGATTTGTTACAGGATCATAAATATGATAAAAAAAAACATCTAAATGGTCCTACTCACACACGTATTGGCGATAAAGATGGCGACATTTATGGGGGATCATATTATATACCAGATACAAGTGTAAATGAATTTAATCGATTATATTTCCAAGATATAATCAAAAAAAATAAAAAAGAATACTTGACCGAAAACCAATTCCATGACAATTCTGCATCAATTATGATTGATATTGATCTACATTTTGCGTTTGACGTTAAGGAACGATTGTACACCAATGACCATACTGACGATTTGGTTGATTTGTATTTAGCTGAATTGCCTAAAATTTATCAATTTGATGATAATGCAGTGTTTCAAATTTTCATATTTGAAAAAGATGATGTTAACCGAGTGAAAGATAAGAAAATTACCAAGGACGGTATTCATATGAAAATCTCGTTACAGATGGATCACGCTGGACAACAGGTGTTGAGAAAACAAATTTTAGATAAAATTCAGGAGAGTTGGGGCGAATTACCTATAGTAAATACGTGGAATGATGTATTTGATGAAGGAATATCAAAAGGACATACTAACTGGCAGATGTATGGTTCACGTAAACCCCATCACGAACCTTACAAATTGACTAAAGTCTATAATATTAGTGTCGACGAAGACGATGGTGAATTAATTAACGAACGTGGAGAGATTAATGATTATTTGAACGAAGACAACTATACAAAATTGTTGGCTCGTTCAACTGATAACAATTATTACTTTTACAAAAGCGGTTTTCAAGAATTAGTCGACCAGTTCTCCGTACCAGATGGTCCGGCATTACAACGAGTAAAGTCAAATGGCCAAGAAAATAATATCATATTTATCGAAGACGGTTCCGGTTCTCACGTGATATCAACTATTAAGGATGCCGAAGAATTGGATAGTTATACCCAACGATTTGTTGAGACAATCCCATCACACGATTATGCATTGAAAGAATTGTATGAATATACGAATGTTTTACCTGAAAGCTATTATGGTACCGGTTCCTATACAAAATGGATGCGTGTCCAATGGGCATTGAAAAATACGTCTAATCGTTTATTGATAGTATGGATTGCGTTCTGTGCTAAATCTTCTGTATTTAATTATTCGGATATTCCAGAACTTTGTGAGAAATGGGATAATCTAGAAATAAAGCGTGATTGCGGTATTACGAAACGTTCTATCATATTTTGGGCGAAACAGGATAATCCACTAGGTGCGAAGGCGGTTCGCGAAAATACAATCGGTTATTATATCGATAACACTATAAATTCGATTACTGTTAATACTATATCTAATCCAGATTCTAGCACAAAGGGTGCAGGTGATTATGATATAGCAGTTGTATTGTACGAATTATGTAAAGATGACTACGTATGTTCAGATATCCGAAACAGTCACTGGTGGAAGTATAAATCCCCTAGATGGAAGGAGATAGATAGCGGTACTACTTTGCGTAAAACTATTTCAACAACTCTTCGTGGATTATATTCGGTTCGCGCGAATGAACTTCAAAACTATTTGAGCACCCTTGATGCAGAGGATGAAAAATGCAAAAATATTAAGGCCAAAATTGCGACAGCAATGAAGATTGTTACACGATTAGGACAAACTAGTGATAAAACTAACATTATGAAAGAGGCAAAGGATTTGTTTTATGATGATGAATTTTATGAACAATTAGACAGTGACCCTTATCTACTATGTGTTAAGAACGGTGTAATTGATTTCAGAGAAAATCGGTTTCGTGAGGGTCGTCCCGAAGACTATTTGACGAAATGCACTGATATCGCATATCACCCTTTGGCGAATTCGCGACATAAATCGGTTATCCACGAAATTAACGATTTTATGGAAAAGTTATTTCCGGAAAAAGAATTGCGTGAATATATGTGGAACCATTTGGCGTCTGTTCTAATTGGTAAACCCTCATTAAATCAATCATTATTTAATTATATTGGTCATGGACGAAATGGAAAATCTGCTTTAACTGACTTAATGCAAAAGGTTATGGGAACATATAAAGTAATGGCTCCTATTTCGATTATTACACAAGGTCGAGGAAAGGTAGGTGGATTAGCGCCAGAAATTGTAGCGATTAAGGGGGCACGATTAGTTGTAATGCAGGAGCCTGAATCAACCGATGTTATTCACGAAGGTCCTATGAAAGAATTAGTCTCAGGCATTGAACCTATTACAGCTCGTGCGCCTTATATGACTAAATCTGTAGTATTTACACCACAGTGTGCACTTGTGGTCTGTTGTAATACACATATGACCGTACGAACACAAGATGATGGTACATGGAGAAGATTGAAAGTAATCCCGTTTGTAGCTAAATTTACAGAAAATCCAGTAGATAACGATCCGGAATGTCCTCATCAATTTGTTGTAGATCCTAATCTTATGGAAAAATACCCTCTTTGGGCAGAAACAATGTTGGCCATGTTGGTCGAGTTGGCGTATAAGAACCAAGGAAAAATCCACGATTGCGCAACTGTTCATTCTGCTAGTCTAGCATACAGAGAACGTCAAGACTATCTGGCTGAGTTTATTACCGATAAGATTGTTCGTGCTCAAGGATATAGTATTCGTAAGGGAGAATTGTCGAATGAATTCAAACAGTGGTTTATAACTAATATTGGTATCGGAAATCCAAAGCCAAAACAAATCCACGACCATATGGATCGAAAATTCGGGAAGAATATAGCAGGTATTTGGAAGAATGTTAAAATTAAATTATATGACGAAAGTGATTTTGCAGAGGTGGCTGATGATCAAGAAGAAGATGAAGCGGATAATATTCAATTCGAAGAATTGGATGATGATGTTAATAAATTACAAGAAGGTTCGGTTTAAAGTAGAAATATAAATAAAAATATATAAATAAAAAATAATTTGAATATTTTTTATTTATAAATCGAAATAATAATGATCTAAATAAAGTGTTAAACTGATAAATGATGAAATTCCAGAATACCATTTATATTTTGATTGTATAATATCATCATTATCATTTATGGCTGGTAATAATAGTACAGGGCTCCGTGTAATAGTAAGAATTAGAAGAGTATTACGTATGTAAATTAATTGACGCCATAAACGATTATTATATCGTAATATAGACAACCTATTACACACCTTATTACAAAATTTGTTGTTAATTTTTGATATTTTCTTATAGCAAAATTTACAATAACTATCGGGTATAAATTCTAAAATGTATCGTTGTAATTCGATTGGTAATTGTATCATTTAATAATTACATAAGGTATTTTTTTATATTTATTTTTAATAGTTCGATATGTGTATTATGTAAATCCGGATATAGTGTGAATAAACTATCAACCAAAAAAGCTACAAATAATACTACTAAAATGAGTGGACGTAAAATATTTAGGTCTTTAGTTGTATATACAATATAAAATGCGATTGTGAATAAAAAAATTGCGAGTGCATCTTTTAAATAACCTAGCGATAAATTCATTATATAAATAAGATAGAAAAAATATAGGATAATAACATACCAATGTTTATCTCACGCGAACGAAAATTCGATTTAAAAAAAAGAGGCAAAAATATTTTAGTATACGATTTAGACAATAAACCGGTTAAATTGTCGGATGCACGTGTATGGTTTAACGATGAAGGTGAATACTTTCATCCAATTGAAGTAGATGATAAATTCTGTAATTTTTGTACAATTTCTTAATAATATAAACACGTATTGTTTATATTATCATTTTTATTATTCCGTATTACCCTTTACAAAGTCAATTAATTCATTTAATAAAATATTCGTATCAAGAAAAACTTCTTCTTTTATATTTTTATGTTTTTTTAATTCTTCATTAATAATATTTACTTCGCGCTGTGCTTGTAACTTAAGTTTTTTATCATCGCGATCACATAATTCTGCATCTTTTAACATTTTATATACATATTCTTTGCGTTTATCAAATTCCTTTTTATTTAATATAATTGGGGATTTACTCATTTATATATATAAATAAATAAAATTATACAGTGGGATAACTTGCTTGCATTAGCATACCACATTGTCCTGATCCTGAATTATATTGAGAACCACGACCCATTTTAATATACCCCCCATCACCCCACGTATTACTCCACGAATTCTTTACAAGATAAAAATCCTCACCATCTTCACTTCCGTAACCTACGGCCAATACACCATGATCAAGACTGATCCCACAATCGCCAGTAAAAACACCTGATTTATAAAGTTGAAAATCCTTCTGATCTGCTTGAATTGCGATAGAAACCGGCTGTTGCGCAAGAGCATTCATCATTGCACTATCCGAATTAGCATCTACATCATGATAACTTTGAACATCACTCTTAGTAATAACAGAACAACTCGTTTCACAACTACCGGCACTCTTAGTTGTTCCAGATGTATATGGATAATCAGATTCAATACATAGTCCATTGTTCTTCTCAATCCATGAGAAAGCATTATCCATTAATCCTCCATTACAACCCATATCCTTCCCTCCGTTCTTACGTGTATCGCAGTCAACTAATTGTTGTTCAGAAAAGGACAATAGATCTCCATTTGCGATATAATAAGCACCTTCAAGTGCACCTGTGGTGGAAAAACTCCAACAAGAACCACATTGTCCTTGATCCTTTACAGGGGTCACTGCACCCTTTTCAACCCAGTCAATTGAAGTGGGAACAGAAGTCAATAACGTAGTGTCTTTAAGACATTCATTAACACATCCAATAGTATTCATTTTTGCTTCACTATCGTAATCCTTAACACAATTTGATAAACATTTGACTTCATCAACCGTGTGTTTTACTTTATCCATATCGATTTTACCTAAAAATCCGTTGTTTAAATTAATATAATTGCTAAATTCATTGTCGTTCATACCAGAAAAATGATTGTGACCGAGAGTATACGCCAAATTATGTCCGTTCATTTCTTCAATGTATTTTTCGTTTTCTAACCAATTTGAAAATAAATGTTCGCGGTGGTTATCATCCGAAACGCGGATTGAAAATTTATGTACCCAATCGGAGAAACGACCATCAAAAATGTGGGCACGTGTTAGGGGGAGTGCGAGAGCTACCAGAAAAAATGATTGTAGAAACATTACTACTTATAATGTAAGTAGCTATTTTATTAAGTCGTTTGAATTTATTATTTATAGATTAGAATAAAAAACCGAAAGTAACTTAAAAATAATAACCGTTATATGCTAATGGAAAATGGACAGTTTGTGCAATATTTTATGATACCGTTATTAATGACGTTATTCACACAAGTTTTATCAAAACTCGAATATGTAAATCCAATCGATATTGTATATTCGTTACGTGAAATTGATTTGAAAAACTTTTTTAAAACCCGATATACTATACTTTTGAAAGGAGAACGTATACGAAGTGTATGTCAGTATTCAGGCAATACTACAATAGTTGAATCTTTTACAAATACTTTTTCAGCCTTATGGGAATATATAATTAAACAAAATGATAATAAAAACATATTAGAATTAACAGAATTAAATAGTAATTCTAGCTCTAAAATTGATAAAGAACAAAAGACGTTTTATTATGTTTCACAAAAAAATTGTTTCATTATAAACAAAGAGCTTGAATTATATGGTAAATCTAATGTAACGACAACGATTGAGCCCAACGAAAATAAGAAAAATGGTAAATCGAATGACTGTCACTATATTACGATTGAATTGTTCTCATATTCATCTAAAATTACAGATATAAAAAAATTTTTAAATAAAATTACCGATGAATATACAGAAAAAATAAAAACAATACGTGAGAAAAATCGATATATATATGCTATAAAACAAGTAGAATATGAGGAGTATTATCAAGATTGTTGGTATGAATCTATATTCTCAACAACACGTACATTCAATAATTTGTTTTTTAACGAGAAGGAAACTCTTTTAAAGAAATTAGATTTTTTTTTAAATAATAAGGACTGGTATTATAAAAAAGGTGTTCCTTATACATTAGGAATTGGATTATCAGGAGAACCAGGCACAGGAAAAACCTCAATTATTAAAGCTATAGCGCAATATACCGATAGACATGTGATAAATTTATCAATGAAATTATTTAAAACCCGCAAGCAATTATATCAATTTTTTTTTGAGACGACTTATAATCGAAAAAATATTACCGACTCAATTACATATGATAAAAAAATCATCGTAATCGAGGACATTGACTGTCTAGGGGATATTGTTTTGAAAAGAAAGCAAGAATATAAAATAAAAAAGAATGAAGATACAACAACAAAAATGTTACAAACATTGTTAGATAAATCCGTATCGGACAGTTCAGATGAAGTCCCGAAAAATTCTTTAAAACTAACAACTGCATCAGACCCAATAACACTTGATGATATATTAAATATTTTCGATGGTATTCAAGAACATTTCGGGAGAATTATGATAATTACAAGTAATCATTATGATAAATTAGACCCAGCATTAATTCGACCCGGACGCATTGATATAAAATTAGAAATGGCTAATTTATCGTGCAAAACAATACAACAAATATATAATCATCTTTATGAGAAAAGTATTCCAAAAAATATGATACATAAATTGCCGGAGTATAAATATACTCCTGCGAAATTAATGAATATTTATTTAAATAATCAGGATGATGAGAAATCATTTTTAAGAGAAATTTGTAAAGGAGTATAAAATTGATAGGTTTTTTTACGTTTAATCGAGTGTAAATAAATCAGATATAATAAATATGAGCGACGAAAAGTATAAACAACGTGAGATAAGAGTGAGTGTAGAGGTTATTACGGATATAGATTACTGTAATGAATGCGATGAAAAACGAAAGATAGTTTCTTGTGATAAATGCGCGAATGCTGTCTGTTCAAGTTATAAGTGCAGTCTTTTATTTCCTCATCGTAACGGAAGTATATATGCGGTATGTAATACTTGCCGTGTTGAAATAGAATCCAGATTAAAATTGGTTGTGGACCTGGACAAATTAAAACTATTAAAAAGAAAAATTAAAAAGCGTATGCTAAATAAATTGGAACATTCGCAATACTAAACATCAATAAAAAACACTGCTAGTTATTTATAAAATTGATTTTAGTGGATGTTTTTTTATTCGCTAACAAAATATAAGACAATATAATTACAATGGAGTTTAATAACGAAACCCTTCGAATAGCGGTTTATCTATATTTACAAAATGAAACTGAAGGAGTGAAAAAATATGGAAAGATTAATACTTGGAACGTGAGTAATGTTACAGATATGCAAGGCTTGTTTTATCGAGCCACAGAATTCAATGACCCCATAAACAATTGGGACGTTAGTAATGTTAGATGTATGGGATTTATGTTTCAGTGTGCAGTATCATTCAACCAACCATTAGACGATTGGGATGTTAGTAATGTTATATATATGTATCGCATGTTTGAGTGCGCGAAATCATTCAATCACCCCATAGACAATTGGGATATCTCTAATGTTACGAGTATGAAAGATATGTTTTCCGAAGCCATTTCATTCAACCAACCCCTGAACAATTGGGATGTTAGTAATGTTATATATATGGGGAGTATGTTTTACGGAGCCATTTCATTCAACCAACCATTAGACGATTGGGATACCTTTAATGTTATGAATATGGGGGGTATGTTTTACGGAGCCATTTCATTCAACCAACCATTAGACGATTGGGACGTTCGTAATGTTACTTATATGGGTCATATGTTTTGTGAAACTACATCATTCAATCAACCTCTAAACAATTGGGATATATCCAATGTATTGGATGTTAGGTTTATATTTAATGAGGCAACGTCATTCAATCAACCCCTGAACAATTGGGATGTTAGTAATATTATAAATATGGAAAATATGTTTTATCGGTGCACATCATTCAATCAACCCCTGGACAATTGGGATGTTAGTAATGTTACCGATATGTCTTATATATTTTGCAAGGCTACCTCATTCAATCAACCTCTAGACAATTGGGATGTCTCCAATGTTTTGGATATGACTAATATGTTTTATGGCGCAATTTCATTCAATCAACAATTGAACAATTTGGATGTTAGTAATGTTAAAAATTTGTATGGAACCTTTGAGGGTGCTACATCATTCAACCAACCTTTAAACAAATGGGATGTTAGTAATGTTAATAATATGAGGAGTATGTTTAATAATACCAAAATTGGGTTAATGCTACAAAAGCACAATTTAACCAACGAAACTTACTTCGTATCACCAACAAATAAAAATGTGTATTACGAATTATTTGTCTGGCCAAGAAAGAAAGAGTATATCATGTTTCTTGTTGGTAATCAGTATCTTCCACTTAATAAACATCAAGAAAAACACGAATATCACCCTTTATTTGATAACCCAGACATGAGTAAATACATTGCTTATTATTTATAACAAAAAATGATTACTCGGCAAGTTCATTGCTAATATGACTGGGTTTATCGAAAGACATTATTATATAATATACTTTTTTTAAATTAGTTATGTTATTACTAAAATATGATTTTATTACTAGTATAAAGATAAAACTATTAGAATAATCAAATGAATATACCCAATCAAATGAATATACCCAATCAAATGAACGGAAATAACATGATGGAAATGATAAAAACACAATTAATGACGTTTACAATGATGAAATCTTTGAATGGAAATGATGATAAATCGGGTCAGGATAATGGGATGTTAAATATGATATATATATTTTTAGCCACTGCAGTGATAGATTTTATTTGCAAATCAGTATTGCCTGGTACAATGCGTGAATTTAATAAATTTTATAACTCTAAAATAAGTAATAATAAATTAATGAAAGAACTAACTTTAAAACAGAGCGATATAAAATCCTCATCTATTACTATTCATATTAATATTTCAGATCACGAGAATAAAATTGGTCAAGCATTGTTAGATTTTATAACAAATAACAATAATACCAAACACGTAACTTTCAATAAACAAAATTTTATATTAAATCAAACGGATGTTATTGAAATATGCGATGAATTATTCGTCACATTAACTGAAATATCTTGTGAGACAGATGAAAGTTCTAAAAATGGTCCTGGAATACAACAAAAGATTGAATTATTTTCATATACAAAGACAATGAACGAGTTGCGAATGTTTTTAAATAAATTATCGTGTGATTATGAAATTAAAATAAAAAATAAATTAGGTTATAATATATACTATTTTAATCAACTTCCAATGAATGCTCCTACAATAGGAGCGAACCAAAAAGATTATACCAAATTACCAAAGAATTGCATTTTTACAATGAAAAAATTTCAAACAAACCGTAGATTTTCAAACCTGTTTGGTCCTGAAATTTCTCTTGTAAAAAAGAGAGTAGATTTTTTCATTAAAAATAAAAAATGGTATGATGCAAAAGGTATTCCTTATACGTTAGGATTGCTTTTATCTGGACAGGCTGGTGCTGGAAAAACATCATCCGTAAAATGTTTAGCAAATGAAACACAGCGTCATATTATAAACATTAATTTAAATAATGATATCACAAAAACACAAATGGATAATTTATTTTATAATGAAGAAATCGCTGTTATTAATGTATCAACCGGACAAACCGAAAAATATTGTATTCCGTTAGATCAAAGAATATATGTTTTAGAAGATATTGATTGTCAGAGTGATTTGGTAATGGAGCGTGAATTAAAGAATAAAACGGATGATATTACTACTATAAACACAAATACAAATAACCAAGATAGTGATATTAATTGTTCTGAAAAATTAGACCTGTCCTTTTTATTGAATATATTAGATGGTGTGTTAGAAATACCTGGAAGAATTGTAATAATGACCAGTAATCACATACAAAAGTTAGACCATGCGCTTATTCGTCCAGGTCGTATTGATGTTATTGCTGATTTTAAGAAATGTTTAAATCAAACTTTAATAGAAATGATTGAATTTTTTTATGATATTAAAATCACGAATGAAGATATAAAAAGAGTAAATAGTTTACCCGACCAGTTAGTTTCTCCGGCAGAATTAGGGAAATTAATGTTTGAGAATATAGATAATTATTTGAATGTTATTGATATATTAGAAAAAACCCTACATTTAAAGTCATCTGCTATATTAGAAAAAACCCTACATTTAAAGTCATCTGCTATAACAGTCATCCCAAATGGAGAAGTGGAGGAGCAAAAGATTACACTGCACACGGAGTGTATTAATTCATACGATATAAAAAGCGAATGGGAACGTACAATCAAACCTAACACGACGACAAATGATGAAATCCAAGAGCAAATATCTGACGTCGACAACTTGCATTCTTCGCGTACAAATGGGAATAAAAATCTCCCTCTTGACAGGGAGGAAATTAAGAATTGTTTTCATAAACAAGTACCACAAGTGGACACGGAATGGCGGTCCATTAAAATCGTAGATTCAATAGAACCTTTTTCACCGGGTAGTTATGAAAAGTATAGTCCGTCATAAAAGAAGCAGAGCAACAATTTCATTATTTATCATTTATATCGATAAATAATGAATTAATAAAATACATCGCTTGTTATTTATAAAATTGATTGTCTTATTTGTGTGTTTATTCAGTAACAAATACAAATCATATAATTACAATGATTTTTAAAACAGGATACCGCCGATTACCCAAAGAGCTACTTGATATTATATGGAGTTATGATAACCGGAATAAATTATTATTTCAATAGATGTCTTACCCAATTATTACAGACAAGTAATAAAATGCGTTGTATGGATATTATTAGACACGAGAAACAACTATATAATGTTTATGTTACTATTAGACGCCCATATAATCCACATCGCAAATTACCAAAATACGGAACAACATATCAAATATACGAATACATATTACGTCGTAAACAACTATACCATAATGTAGATTTATATACGGACACTTTGAAATGTTATAATCTTACACCTATCAACCAAATAAATATACAAAATTGATTATATTGTATGTTTTTTATTCAGTAACAAATACAAATCATATAATTACAATGGAGTTTAATAACGAAACCATTCGAATATCGGTACAACTATATGTAAAAAATGAAAAAGAAGGAGAGGAAAAGTACGGACATATTAATACTTGGAACGTTAGTAATGTTACTGATATGAGTTATATGTTTTTAGAAGCGCATTCATTCAACCAACCATTATCAAATTGGAATGTTAGTAATGTTACTAATATGACGAGTATGTTTTGCGATGCCAGATCATTTAATCGACCATTAGACAATTGGGATGTTAGTAATGTTACTAATATGAAGTGTATGTTTTGCAGTGCCAGATCATTTAATCGACCATTAAACAATTGGGATGTTAGTAATGTTACTAATATGGCTCGCGTGTTTAATCACGCTAAATCATTCAATCGACCTCTAAACGAGTGGGATGTTAGTAATGTTGAAAATATGTACGGTGTGTTTTGCAATGCCATATCATTTAATCAACCATTAAACAAGTGGGATGTTAGTAATGTTACAAATATGTACGGTGTGTTTAATCACGCTAAATCATTCAATCAACATCTAAACGAGTGGCGTGTTAGCAATGTTACTAATATGAGTTGGATGTTTTATGGTGCCTCATCATTCAATCAACCTCTAAATAATTGGAATGTTAGCAATGTTACTCATATATTTGATATGTTTAATAGTACAGGAAGAATTGGTGAAATGCTAAAAAAACACAATTTAACCAACGAAAATTACTTCGATAAAAAAGTGTATCACAAATTATTTGTCTGGCCAAGAAAGAAGGATTATGTTACGTTTCTAGTCAATAACCAATATCTTCCACTTAATAAACATCAAGAAGAACACGAATAT